>Ga0247778_1000255_pt1 | contig 87988 bp, 105 predicted proteins | sample UWRJL049202B5_FD_179939 | JGI IMG/M metagenome (GOLD analysis project Ga0247778, IMG submission 179939) | Plant litter microbial communities from Arlington Agricultural Research Station in Wisconsin, United States - UWRJ-L049-202B-5 | ecosystem: Environmental > Terrestrial > Plant litter >... | reverse complement strand
ATTTCAAGTTACAGAAAATTCAGTCTTGGCTACTCATCAGTAACACTTTGTCTGAACGTGAAACATAGAACAGTCCTAGCAAAAAAACTCTTAGAAATCGACGATGCGTGACTCAGACTACCAACCCCGAACACACTTGCCTCAACCACAACATACCACAAGTAGTCCTTAAGACGAAACCCACCATCGTTCCTCCCTCTTGATCCTACTCATACCCAAAAATGGCACCCTCAACACCTCAACCCCTCCCAATCAAAGACCGCTCCTACGGCATCATGCCCCTCCGTCTCCTCTCCCCAACCAGTCCCCTATCCCCATCAAACACGCGACTCCTCCTAATCCACCAGAAAACAATCATTCCCACGGATCCCTATTTCTGGACGTTCCCTAAAGGTCACGCGGAAGAGGGGGATGAGAGCGAGATGCATAGTGCGATGAGGGAATTATGGGAGGAGACTGGGTTGCGTGTTGGGACGGAGGATTTTCTGGTTTTGAGGTACGTGACGTTGCGTCTGACTTTTTGATTTTGTTTTTCTGGAAGGGAAGTGAGGGGGAGCGGAAGGAGAGGCTGATCAGTAGTAGGGATGGAGATGGGAAAGAAGTGGAGTTTAAGGAGGTGTATAGGGTGGTGTTGAAGGGAGAGGAGCTGGGAAAGGAAGTTAGGTATTGGGTTGCGGTTGTGAGAGGGGAACAGGAGGTTAGGGTGCAGGAGGTGGAGGTTGCGGGTGCGGAGTGGGTGGGGTGGGATGAGGCGGAGGAGAGGATTAGTTTTGAGAGTGCGAAGGTAATGGTGAGGAGGGTTCGGGAGTTGTTGGGTAGAGAGAACTGATGGCTTGGGAATGGAGGGTGGTAAAGAGACATTCGTTCTCTCAGAGGGTTGCCCCTCCTCTTATTGCATAGATCAGGGCATCGAGTTTAATATCGTGGGCTTTGAGTAGATATTTCAGAGCTCTATTTGAGAAAAATTCATGGATCTCAGGCTACGTTTGCATATTATCATCCTCTCGCTTTTGGTTTCATGATACAGTACATTTGTGATTAAGCCAAGCCAGTTTGTAATGTATCCAGTTGCCACCGTCAACACCACGAGCCATTAGCCGCGCCTAATACGAGAAGGATGAAATCAAAGCTGAAATAGAAAAGAGAACATCGCGTGGGAACGTGGAATGTATCGTCAAAGGTGAAGAGCCGGAATATACTGGCGCGGGTATTGTCGAGAATAGATGGTAGTCCAATTTACAATGGACTTCACTTCTCTTATGTGATTGTCGGTTTCGTCGTTACGCTTCGTCATTCTTCTTGAAAACCCTGAAACCTGTTAGCTCTCGATCAGAGGAACCGATGGATGAAGAGCACTCACAAATGTTGTTCGTAAAATTTGAGCATCTGGTCCCATTAGTAAAACAGCCAAGTATCGGGGTCTTGAATCTTACTCTCTGCGGGCAGCGCTTGTAGACTTGCGAGAGGGGATGTTGTGTCTTGTGTCCTCCCTTCCAGGTCAAATAAACAACAACATTGCCCTCACCTCCTTCGCACGCATCAATTGCAACAATCTGCTCCTCCCAATTGCCTGTTGGCGGTTTGAATTCGCCCGCACTTGCTGGTGGTGTAGTAGAGCCGGGATGGACTCCGTTCTTACGGCCTCGTCCACGCTTTGATGCTGAGCCATTCGTCTCCACGTCGGTGCTGGCTCTACCTCTTTTCTTGCCCTTTCCTCCAGCCTCTGACTTTTTCGCGTGGTAATCCGCCATTAATTTATCCTTTCCGCCAACGCTTTCGAGGTATTCGTCCAAGATCTTCGAAGCGGTTGTCCTAGAAAATTCGAAGTCAGCCAAGTAACACGCCCCAAGACCATATGTCCTACAAATTTTCTTCCGGCTCCCAAGTTCTATCCGACTTCTTTTCATACCCTTCCCATTTCACCTCGAAGCGAAGCTCGCCAGACTGTAAAGCTAATCAGCATGTTTCTTCTTGTTGAATTCTGGGGTACCGACGACCTCGTCGACAAGATGGTTTGTAATCTTCTCAACAACAAATCTGCAAGTAAATGAGTATAAGCGTTGAAGTAGATCGAAGGGTATCATACTCGTCATCTCCAACTTCGTCATCTTCATCGTCCTCGTCTTCATCCGCATTCTCACTCTCAACTTCCTCTTTTACAGGTTCCTCCTTCACAGGCTTTCCTTTAACCCTCGGTATTGGCTTCGAGAGCTTTTCTTCCTTTTCTTCTTTTAGGGACGCCACGGACTCGGCGCTAATATCAGAGGCCTCATCGTCGGAGATTTCTGGAGAATAAATGAGCTTTTGCTAAACATTCGCGCCACGCCAGCAATCGTAACTGTAGATATGCGCAGTGGATCGCCGGCGCATTGCTAAGAGACTGTATGCGATTGCGACTTACGGGGAGGCATTTCGATCGATTTCAAGAAGTGTTCGGGAGGCTGGGATTGTTTTGTAACTGGAGATGCGCCGAGGACTTTGAAGCGCGCAAAGTTGATGATGGAGAGGAATCGGCCGCAGGAGAGGATTTCGGAATAGATGGAGCAATGGGCGGCTTCAGACGCGCGAGGTTGAGAGGCGGGGAAAGGTGAGGTGAGGCGGCTGCGAATGGAGCAGAGAGAAAGAGAAGCGGAAATCGAGTCGACGCGATCTCACGCGCGAAATGGCGGCACGAGAAATCGGAGCTCGTGCACGTGATGATGCACCAACTTGACTTTTGATTTGTTGATGGGTTCAAGTTGGATTTGGATATGGATTTGGATATGAATTTGGATATGGATATCACTTTCTTCTATTCCTCAGTTCATCACCCGTTCTCGTGTTGTCTTCAATCATTGCATTATCAGTATCATCTATTAAAAAGCTGCAATGCCTCTTTCTTCAGGAGAAGTGGTCGGTTTGCCCTGATAGCTTGACCAATTTGAAATAAGGAATTGATGATTCCTGAAATCGATCATTGAACAGCGTCTTTTTAATTTATGGCCAAATGAATACACTATATTCACCTTTGTAGTATTTCCTATCTCCTAACGTCTCTCAGGAACGAAGATAATGTATGGGTTTCTTTTTACGCTGACATTTATGACAGTAAAACAAGCATCGAAAAGTTGTACAAGAATTCCGCGGGCAGGGAGACCCTTGTCGCTTCCCAACTCCCCGGAAAGGTCCAACTGGAAGCACTTGAAATTGCCTCCTGAGCTCGGACTTTCGTTCTCCTGGCCATAAAAATTTACTTCAGTGTCTTTCTACGACGGTGAGATTTTAGACCCATTTGACACAAATAACCGTATCTTCACCTCCCCCAAAAGGCAACGTCGCCCAACAGCATCCAAAATATCATTTGCAACGTCGCCATAACCTCTTTCCATCCATAAGTAATCCTCACTATGCCGACTTCAAGCTTCAAAGCAATAATAGTAGGCGGCTCAGTCGCCGGCTTAACACTCGCCCACGCGTTGGAGAAAGCAGGGATCAACTATGTGCTCCTCGAAGCACGCGATACTATCTCGCCGCAGTTGGGGGCTGGCATTGTGATTATGCCTAATGGTGCTAGGATTTTGGATCAGATGGGTATTTATAACGAGATGGGAAGCCTCCTCACGCCGATGTCGGTGCAGCATCGGAGGAGGTTTGATAATGGGGAGTTGGTTGGGGCGGCGAATTGGCCAAAGCTTGTTGAAGATCGGTATGTTGAGTTATTTTCAGATCTTGAATGAGTTGTGAAATAATATGAGACGTTTTTGTTGGAGTTGAGCTGAGCTGAGAATGACTAGGTTGTGGTATCCTTGCGGGATTGCTGAACGCGCTAGCTTCCTCAAGAGCCTGTATGAGCAATTGGGGGACAAGAGTAAGATCCAGCTGAAGAAGAAAGTAATAGACTTCAAACTCGATAGAGATTTTGTGAAGGTCCGTTGTGCCGATGGGAGTGAGTTTGCAGGGAGTATTGTTGTGGGTGCGGATGGGATCCACAGCAAAGTCAGAGAAGAAATGCAGAGAGCAGGAGAGGCATCTGGAAGTGGATTAATGGCAGAGGATAAATTCAGTAAGTGCGAAAGTCTTTCTTATCTGACTTCTCCAACGGCAGAAAATCAAGTGGGGCTGTTCTGGTTGTCTCTCCTGAAAAGCAACTCATACCGCTTCTTATTTATCTGCTTGTACGCTAACTCAACTTCAGGCGTAAAAGCAGAATACAGCGTAATAAAATCCCAGAGTATTTTATGCCCTCACCCACAGCCTTTGCGAATTTCAATACTCCTTTCGAATAACCTAGAATTTCCGAGGCATTCAAGAAAGATAGTGACATTCGAGAGGTGTTTGAATGTTTCTTAATGAAGGAATACTGACGTGGAGAACATGCAGTGCATATTCGGAATATCAGCCAAGTCACCAGCAATTTCGACTCTCATTCCCGGTGAAGGTCATACAGCAAGTGGTATCGATCACAGCTCGCTCGTTTTTGTCTCCAAGCATGGTCTTCCTCAATGGTTCTTCTTTTCTAAAATGGACAAAGTCCATCAAGGTTCTTCCATCCCACGCTTCACCAAGGAACAGATTGACGCCCAAGTAGAAGAATTCAAGGACTTTCATTTCACTGAACATGTCACTCTGAAGGACATGATGGCCACGATGACTAGCTTAAGCTATCTTCCACTTGAAGAAGCGACGTTCGAGAATTGGACGTATGGACGAGCAGTCTGTGTTGGGGACGCTATTCATAAGATGACACCGAATGTGAGTGATACATCTTGTCATTAATTTCGAAGATATTATGAATTCATATTTTCTACAGCTCGGTCAAGGAGGCAACCAAGCGATTGAAAGTGCTGCTGTCCTTACAAACTGCCTTTTGGAAATGCTCACTGAAACCGACAACCCAACAAGTGAAGAAATAGAAACAACGTTAAGAAAATATCAAGACTTGCGCAAAAGACGTGCAAAACAATTCGTCAAGGTCTCAGGCTTGATTTCGAGGGACGATTCACTCGCAACACTGCGGCACACATTGAGGTTCTTGTACTTGCCGCTTCCCTCGGCGGAGGAAAATGCCGGTAAGTAATACACGAATCCCCTTGAGATATCTGCTGTGCTTATTATCCGTAGATCTGCAAATGGAAATGTATAAGGGAGCGCCCTACCTGAAGTTCTTGCCGTTGCCGAAAAAGCTTAAAGGGAATAAGTATTGGAACGAGGGACTTGAAAAGGAGAGGGAGATGGAACAGGAAAGAGCGAGGTAGATGTCATCTTTCTATTAATTGAAGCCGAGAATCGCAGTGCTGACCAGTTTCATAGGCTGTGAGGGGAAAGAGCGATAGATGAGAGCTTCGGGAATGCAACTGTCACCGGATCATTCGGCCGGCTCTCGGTTGCCCCCGCCTCCAAAATTAGATGCCGGGAATGTGCTTACTTGTGTGAATAATGATCGATTAGGAAAGACCACCTGTCAAGGTAGTTTGAGAGGCTCCAGATGACCATTCGATATAAATATGTACATGTTAATTTGGTAAATATATACAACAGAATCGAAAATTCAACTCCCTTCTTCTTCGACCCTTCATCGAAACTCATCACCAGATATCTAAGCAAGGAAGTCGCGCTTTGCTTTTGCACTGGCACTCAGCAGCTTGGAGGCTGGCGTTGCGCCTGGAAAAAACGATGTTGGAATGGTGGGGATAGGAATTTCCGCAGAAAGCGCAAGCGTGCTCAACTGTCCCGGCATCGTCGGAGCTGCATATCCATTTCTGCAGCCACTTAGTAACATCATTCTAAAATCAGGAAAGAACTTACGGGGCAGTTTTCACAGTTTGAGTTGTGGTGTAGCTGGAAGGCGAGCCAGCTTTCAAACATCCTCCTGATCCGAACGAATTCTGGCACTTGTTCACCAAGCTGCTTCCAGAATCGGTCCACATGGCGAAATCAGATACAGTAATACCTGTGCAGGGATTACCGCTGGGGCAAATGACTTGGATGGGACCTCGCTGAGCTCCATTTGCACATGTCCCTTTCCAGTTGTTGAATGTCAGGTTCTTGTAAGAGACACCATTGCCGTCTACAACTTTCATGGATGACCAGTATGCATTGAGATCCAGGGAGTAGGCATTCGAGTGTCCGATGAAGTTGTTGAATTGGCAATTTTGCATGGTTCCAGACCCGCCGTTCGATTTGATCATGAACATTTGATTTGAGGACCAGGTATAAATGTTGCGGTATACAATGTTGGAGATGCCTACGTTGACGTTAGCTGAGGGGCATTTGGGGGGGGGGAAGGAGAGCTGGTCACGTACTGACGCCTGCTCCAAGTGAGCCGACCGCACATCCACCAGACCAATTACAGTAAATATTTTCAATGAGCATGTTCGTTCCGGGACTCTTGACTGTGACGCACTCGTCCTTGTTGGAAACTTCAATGTCATGAACGTGGATATTATCCCCCCAGATATCAATACCATCTAGTCCACCTTTGTTTCCGCCTCGAACGATCATGTTGTAGAGTTCTCCGCTATCGCACGTATCCAGGACGAGGTGAAAAGCGGGAGCTGATGGTTTGTCAGCTATAGAACTGACATTTTCCTCTTGGGCAACTCACCATCGACGAGAGCGATGTCATGCACCGAAAAGTTCGTAACTTTCCCCAGACGGAGCAGACGGCATCCATCATTACCAGCTACAAATTGTCAGAGTCTTTGAACCGCAGTATACTCCGAGTACGAACCCGCATGGAATACATATCCGTATCCTTGCATAGCTCCTTTAGATGTGCTGCTGTACATCTCAAAGTCATCGCTGTTTCCCACATAAATCATGTTACCACCTGCGGTTCTAGAACTGTCAGTATAGCTCGACAAGATAAAATTTCAACTAACCCAGTTCTGTAGATAATCCCATCGAGCTGCAATGCCCAGGACTTCCCTCCAGTCAAGGACACCCAAGTCGACATGCCGTAGTCTCCAGGTGGGATATAGACTGAAAATTTTAGCTTGCATGTACTTTTATTTCGTACCAGCCGTCTTACCAGTCCCTCCCGATTTGCAAGCCGCGAATGCGGAAGCAATTGCAGGCCCAACATCGGAGGTCTTGCTGGCCACTCCTCCGTAACTGAGAACATTGCAAACTTTGGCTCTCTTCGAGTCTCGTGTTGTCGTTGGACCAACTCGGCCTGTCAATTGCGCGCTCACTAAGGACGGTAGCAGAAGAGCCGCGATATATGAGAAGGTATTAAACTTCATGATGTCGAAAACAAAACATGAATTCGAACGAGTGAAAGGAAGGAAGGAATAAAAAGAAAAGTTCGAATAGCTTTTGGGACCTGGATCAATCAAGCATATTTATCCTCGTTGCTTCCGTCGCTGTTCTTTCCGCCGAGGGATTCCTCAGATAATGGTTGGTTGATGAGTCGCGGAGAACACTGAAAACGACGAGGTTGTATTTTGCGGTATTGAGCGAAACCGCTTGGCAACTTTTCCACGAATGATTTTATACGCCGACAGGTGCCCCCTGTTGGGCGAGCTAGATTGGTAGAAAGCGACAATAGCCTCTGGCATTGTGGGACTTCTCCATGCCCCGGTCCTAACAGGTGGGGCAGCTTCGTCTACCCACAACAAATGGACAACAAGCTTTGTCTGCCAGCAAAAAGCTTCCTTGGTCACTTGGTGCGGATTACCTTTAGGGTCTATAATATGGGTTGTTTTCAAGTACATAGTTTCTCCGACTCAACAAGTGAAGGAGTTATGCTGTCTCTCGCTGACTACTTACCCCGGTTTGAAGCTCCAGTTCACCCGCGGATTGAAGTATATAACAGATCGAAACGGAAGGAACTGGGTGCATTGATAGGAACAACACATGACACTTGTTAAGAATAGATTTCTTGCGGAGCAAAGTCGCTTTTGAATAGTTTCTCTAGATGGAGCAACCTTGACTTGGCCACGAAGAGATTGGCAAACGCCGTGGTAATGCAAGTAGCCAGTCTGACGAGAATAGAGAGTAGGGGAACAAATTGCGATTCCAAATTTTTTTTTTTTTTTTTTTGAACAGAGTAGACCTTTGCAATGCCAAGGACCATTAAAACTAAAGAGCCTTTAGAGTTCCGGGAAGTAATCCCTCACTAAAGTAAAGGTCGTTGGATTGACTCAGCCGACTTGAAATCTGCACTACAATTGGAGGAACATCAAATCGGCGCCTCCGCCAGCGATCGAGAGACTAGATCATAGTAGTGTAGTTGCTTGCAGTACGAAAAGAACATTGGTCCAACGACCAATTTGGTACATCTCGACGTCTCGCAGAGTGCCAACCCGCAACAGGCCCAGGAAGTCACCTTATTCCCAGCAGCCTGTTTGGGATCGCTACCAAAGATCGGCCTCGAAATTCGACGAGGACCGTCCGAAAAGGCATATAAGTCCGTGGAAGGTTCGACCCCGGATTCTGGGTTCAGGCTATTTCCCCGGATTTTCTTGAGATTTGCACCCGACAGCCGGCACACTTCCTCCGCGTTTCATGTGAATGTGTATAAAGCCTTGTACACACTTCCTTTTGAATCTTGCAGTGGACTGTACCTCTATTCCAGGATACAGGTCGAAGATTCACTACACCTGGTTGTTTCGGGCCATGTAAGGTCGAAAGAAGGCCACAGCGAACTGAGTTGGTTAAATTATCAAGACTATCTGGCATTATCGATCGCCCAGTCTTTTTGAATCACCTCTACTCACAGGAGGTGGTCTCGTCGAGCTGAAAAAGTGCTGCTATATACAAAAGTGCACTGAAGAATGGCTTGAGCGAGGTTGCAAGACGGTTTCTTCGCCAGCTCACATTGGCGACACTAACAGCTGGTTGCACTTGCAACTTATATATTAAGAAATATGGAAGAAGTGACTTTTCTTATTCCTCGCTCAACGTTGCCGCCAGACACGTTGTCTCGAAAGTGTCTTGTCAGCATCGTACCTGCACCCCCAATCTCGAAAATTTCGATTATTATATCTCCACTTCCATCCTGAACTTCGTAAACGACCTTCAACGTCGAAAGAGAGATTTGAAACCCGCTCTCAGGATAGCAGCAGCTGATCATGAGTAAGAAGGTGCGAAGCGGGATCTAACAAAAAGTACGGACAATTTGCAAACGCGCTGAGTTCCTTAAGGCTATTGTTCCCCCTAGAGACCATGTCTTGGAGACCGCATAGTGAGAGCTTGAAAGAGACCACAATCATGAAGTTCGGTCATCTTTTCGAGGTATCAGTCGCTGGCCTAGCTAGCATAGCTAGCACAGCTGGCCAAGCCAGAGCTTTCAAAGGGCTCATAATACTTCTTTTGAAGTGAGCAACACATATTATCAATGCAAGTGCAATACAAATATTAGAAACGATATCAGGAGATAATAATAAGAGTATTGCAGACCAGAGATGCTCGAAGAAATGGGCGCTTCCTGATGCGGTCAAGCGCCGCGCTAGCGGACGCAGTGCCTCGTTGAACTTTTTTCGGTACAGTAACGCGCCTGGAGATTGTGGTACGCGTTGATGTGATTGTGTCAGAGCACATATTTGTTGAACAAAATTCTTCGTCTGCCTTTTAAGACCATAGGGACGTTCGTACGGTCTGCGCAAGATCGTAATATTCCTGCAAGATGGCGATGAGTACGTTGGAACTTCTTCAAATTCGATCGCTTGGTGAACTGAAGCTAACCTGATGCCTTCCAGATATTGATATGTCCCAGGGTTGGTAACTCTTGCAAGCAGAAATGCTCCTTCATTACTAACAAGCTCTGCTACAGCTTCGGTCGTAAAAGATGAACAAGGTCGACCTTTTATTGTGGTTAGAGAGTAAGAATCTTAGCTCTTTCAAAAACAATATCCGCTGACTATTTCTCGCAGTCAGGGAAAGAAGAAAAGACAACATGGCACCGACGCTGTGAAGTCACATATCCTCGCCGCGAGAACCGTAGCCAACATCGTCAAAACCTCATTAGGCCCTCGAGGGCTCGACAAAATCCTCATCTCGCCCGACGGAGACATCACGGTCACAAATGATGGAGCAACTATCTTGGGTCAAATGGAGATCTCGAACCATGTTGCTAAGCTTTTAGTGGAACTTTCGAAATCACAAGATGACGAGATTGGAGATGGTACAACGGGTGTAGTAGTGCTGGCTGGAGCTCTGTTAGAGCAGGCGGCAGAGCTCATCGACAAGGGAATACACCCTATCAGAATAGCAGATGGTTACGACCAGGCTTGTGATATTGCCGTTGCTGAGTTGGATAAGATTGCGGACACTATCGAGTTCACGAAAACACAAAGAGAAAACTTGGTGAAGGTGGCGAGAACGAGTTTGGGCAGCAAGATTGTCTCTAAAGCTCACGACCAGTTTGCCAATATTGCGGTGGACGCTATTCTCTCTGTTGCTGATCTCGAGCGCAAGGATGTTGATTTTGATCTGATCAAGGTTGATGGAAAGGTTGGAGGATCGCTCGAGGATTCTTTACTTGTTCAAGGCGTTATTGTCGACAAGGACTTTTCTCATCCTCAGATGCCCGATGAAGTCCGAGACGCCAAGATCGCCATCTTAACTTGTGCCTTTGAGCCACCGAAGCCAAAGACCAAGCACAAGCTCGATATTACCAGCGTGGAGGAGTTCAAGAAGCTCCAGTCGTACGAAAAAGAAAAGTTCGAAGAAATGATCGCACAAATCAAGGACACCGGCGCAAATCTTGTCATTTGTCAGTGGGGCTTCGACGATGAGGCAAATCATCTTCTACTCCAGAACAAGCTTCCAGCAGTCAGATGGGTAGGAGGACCTGAAATCGAGTTGATCGCTATTGCAACAAATGGACGAATTGTACCGAGATTTGAGGATCTTTCAGCGGCAAAGCTTGGCAAGGCAGGAGTCGTACGAGAGATGAGCTTTGGGACAACAAGAGAGAAGATGTTGGTCATTGAAGAGTGTGCCAATACCAGAGCTGTCACAGTTTTTGTCAGAGGCAGCAACAAGATGGTAAGCTCTGAAACTAGATAAAATATCCGCCGTTGCTAACACATTATTGCAGATCATAGATGAGGCTAAACGCTCTCTCCACGACGCTCTTTGTGTGGTCCGAAATCTTGTCCGTGACAACCGTGTCGTGTACGGTGGAGGTGCCGCCGAGATTGCCTGCTCCCTCGCAGTCGAAGATGCTGCAGTGAAGTCCCCTGGTCTCGAGCAATACGCCATGCGAGCTTTTGCCGATGCTCTTGATGCAGTTCCAATGGCTCTGGCTGAGAACTCAGGTCTTTCACCAATCGAAACCCTCGCCAGTATCAAGAGCCGTCAAGTCACTGAGAAGAACACGAGGTTAGGTGTCGACTGTATGCAGACCGGGAGCAACGACATGAGAGACAACTTTGTTATTGATCCATTAATCGGAAAGAGGCAGCAGCTGATGCTGGCCACTCAACTTTGTCGAATGGTGTTGAAAGTTAACAATGTCATCATAGCTGGGAGCGATGAGAATGAATTCTAAAAAGCGATATAATGTATCATAGGGTTTGTTAGTATAGACCAGGGATGTTATCAAATAGAATCTTTCCTGGAGCCCAGTTGGACATGTAATTTGACAACATTTGCTTGCTTGATTTCAAAATGTTTAGAGGTTTAAAGAGGTGGTAGAGAAACAATCAGTGGTAAGCTAATGCTCTTAGACCCCAACCTCGCGCCTTTCGTTCGACCAAGCTTCAAAACATGCGGTGGGCCATTTAAATTCGGAGTAGAAAGTCTGCTAACTGGATACTCGGGGCTGCATAGCACCGTTTAGATCCGCGTGCTTCTTGTTCGAGTTCCTTGATCGCCCTGCAATTCACTTGATTCACCCGAATAGGTGACTGTTTTCGTTCCTTCGTTCCTTCGTTCCTACGTTCCTACCTATCAAGAGAAGGAGTTTCACGGAAGCTTCCTTTATTGTGACACCAGCAACCCAAACTTTGTACCCAGACTGAGAAAAGGCCGCATCTGCAAATTTCTTGAATCTGTCCGCAATTCCTCTACCGACACCTCGACAAGGTCAAGAAATCCACGCATTTTGCATTCAATCGTTCTTGCATTCCTCTCCTTCTGTCAAACATTCATAATCACTACGTCAAATTTCACTACCACCTGTACCCCTCCGAATTCACCACCTTCTTCGCACCTCGAGATTACCACAATGCCGCACGCGACAGCATCTAGCAATGGACCAGCGTAAGCCCATGAGTGCTGCCATTATGAAGTAATTCGGATTCTGACCTTTACCAGACAATTCCATCAGGAAAGTGCAGTTCCGAAGGAGGGTTGCCGGCAATTCAACAGCGGTCGTACCTGCGCTAGATCGAAAAAAGGGGCGGTCTGCCAATTTGTCCATGACTCTCGCCTTCGAGCCGAAGCTATCAACGAGAAGAGAGCAGCAAATAAGACTGCAAAGCAAGTCAACGATCTCAACACTGAAGCTAACAAGGAAAGCTCCGGCCGCCTTCTGAATGTTACAAGCCTATCGGTTCCTTCATCAAAGACTCCAAAAACGCCCGCGCCAAAACCTGCGCAGTCAGGTTTGATGGCTGCGTCCGAAACTCCAAGTCAGACTGAGACTCATCCTCTGCCCGATGGATACTGCCACCATTTTGTTCGCAAAGAGTGCAAACTTGAGTACTGCCCGCTCATCCACGACTATACGGCGAGAAGGGAATTCAGAAGAAATGAAAATAAGAGGGCAGGCAAGAAGAGAAAGAAACCAGCGACGAAGGGAACGGTACCCCCTCTCAAGGAGAACATTCCGCCACTTCAATCAAAAATTGATTCACGGCCGAGCAGGAGCAAAGATTGCACACTCCGCCCAACTCCAACTACCTCTGGCCCAACCACCAATTTTGGCTTTCAATCATGGGATCCGATGACCTTAAAGCTGTGGGCAACCAAGAACCTCTCCTCTGAAGTCCTGGAGAAATATCTCAAATTCTATGGTAACTTTATCGATAGTGGTAACATTCCACTTGCAGCGATTGCCGGTACCGTCACCGAGCTCAAGAGAACCAAGAAGAACAGGAAGAATACTCTACAGCCTCTGCCACATTTCCATCTATTCAATGACCTACCCTACGAGCTCCGAGAACAGATCTGGAAATTCTATCTCGATACAGAATCAGAACAGTGCATCATCGCTCTAAAAAGGAAGACACGCAGCAATGGCACCGATAAGGTCGGTTTCAGACGCCTTTCACCTCTTCCTACTCCTCTCGAGGTATGTGGCTATCTTCGAGAATTAGCTCTCAAACGCCACTACGAATTGGCATTCGGAACCCGAGACCATAAGCCCCGAGGCTATTTCAACTACCAGAACGACCGCCTATTCATGTGCAATGATGGCCCATCTGACGTACTTGCAGCCGCCAAGGCATTGAGAAGCAATGACCGGAAGCGGGTAAGACTTCTTGCTCTGCCTCTTCGCGATTGGTAAAATACTCTCCAAGAATTCCTGAGGTGTTCATCCGATTCTAACTACAGACAGGCTCAAAGGCAACAAGATCGATTTTGGCAAAGGAGTAGCCGGCTTCACCGGTCTCAGATCCCTTCACATTCTCGTTGGAGACAGCGCCGAGGATGAGGAATACTTGAGGATATCAGCGAAGATACTGGAGAAGATACAAAAGGATGTTTCCATGGTTTGGAAAGCCAATAATGGGCCAGACATGCCGAAGCCTAAAGTTTACATCAAGGTCATTCCGGCGTTTACAGCAAAGCAGTATAGAATTGATGGGTTGAGATGGTAGTTACTGGGGTGGTTCTTTTCTGTCTTTGGAAAAAAGGGCGTGAAGACAGGTTTTCAACTCTTTCTTGAGCAGCCCGATTCTCGAGGTTGACTAGAGAGCGCCTATTCTGTATTTGGGGTGGATGTGCTACGTCCATTTCAACTCAGGGACGTCTAAAGTACCCCAAGTGTTTTACGAATTTGCGTACTTCTCCTTTGCTCGTGGGCGTTGCGGAGATTATAGGATAGTGCGGATTCAGAATACGAAATTCCTTCTTTTCAGACTTGCATTCCTACAATGATTCTACAATGATATATACAATATAATACAGCTTACAAGATAACCCTTTGCTTTAGTTTCACCAGACTTCAACCCTCCAAAACCTCCTCAATCCACTCCCCAATGACCTCTGGCTCGTCCCTACCCACCATGCCCCGTATCTCCACCCGCCCCTCGGACTCGGCCTCAGCATCAAAATCCTCATCCCAAACCCTCTTCTCCTTAAACTCATGCAGCAACACACTCCTCCTCATCAACCCCGCCATCTCCTCCGCCTGCTCTGCCATACTTACGCTTGCCTCGCTCTTCTTGCCTTTCTTAGATTTAGCTTTGGCTTTGCCACTTGTACCTGTATTCGAAGAAGAGGAATTACTAGTCAGGAACAGGGTTTTCGGGATCCGCAACCCGGAATTGTGGGGTGGGTATTTCAGGTGGGATTTCCGGGGGACTTCGGGCTCGAGGTCTGTTACCGTCTTTCCTGGTGTGGGTGTTGAGGAGTCTGGAGGCGGAGTTTGTAGAGCTACAGATGGAGATGGTTCTTGTGGAGGTAGGTTTGGATCCGATTCGTTCCAGATCTCTGCGAAATCTGGGAGAGAAGGGGTTGGGGGTGGTTCTGTGCCTGGCCAGAATTTGGGGACGTTTAGGCCGGCGGTGCGGAAGAAGAGGGTGGGTGAGGCGAAGGCGTCGAAGGTGCTTGCTGGGTTTGTGAAGAGCTTTCCTTTTAGAGAATGGAGAGTGTGTTCGTCCCACGACTCTACTGTGTTCTCTCTTAATGGGGTATTTTCTGGTGGGAGCGAAGTCCCGATGCCGCTCCAGTTGAATATTCCATTCTTTACCATAAGCCCAGCTATTCGTACTGGAAGTTGTTTTGATGTAAATGATTCTGTGAGTGCGAGTGAGGTGGCGAGCGTTCCACCTAGGTAGGAGCCGTATATTAGAAGAGGGCGTTGTGTGTCTCTGTTTGTCGGCGGTGGGGTGTAGTATGCAGATTTTGGGGAGAATTTCGACATGTATGCCTCTGGGAAGGGATCGCCGGAGCGAGATGCCAAAGATGGGAGTAATTTGGTTGTGAGATATGTGTAGGCGTGCAGGCTGTCGTGGAGAGGAGTGGGAAATGGATGATTGGCGTAGAGCGGGTGGGTTGATAGTGGTAATGGAGAGGGAGAGGCACCCTCTAGGGAAGAGCGTGGTGGTGGAGGGATGTTGTTCCAGCGGTAGTTTATTCTTGCTAATGCATTGGAATAGGAGAAGAGATGTGATGGGATGTTCGGATGGGTAGGTCGTAGATGGGAGCCAGTGGGTGGGAAGTATATGAGGAGAGGGGCTGTTGCTTGCTGGAGTAGGTGGGAATTGTATAAACTGGCTTGAAGTTAGCTTTTATCATGTTTCGTCAAGATAAGTCAACAGTTTGGTAAGAAGTCCTTCTGTGCTCTGGGTTGTGCGGAGGAGATATATTGAAGCTCCGATGGGCTTCAATTATTGATAGAACTTGGGAACAACATTTATAGCGGATCCTCATGGGCTATTCACTTGAACTAGATCATTGATTCTGCATTATTTGGAATTTGGAAGAGACAGAATATCTTGTGTTCCAAATCCAAACACAATTGATTGCCAGACGACCTGCTTTCTCTCCAGCTTTGAGTCATCGAACATTATGTACAATTGTAGATAAACACCCTTAGTTCACAGCTCTTGGAACCACTATACCATCTTCTAGACATATTTTATAACAAGTTAGACTGCCCATATCTTAGAAGAAAACAGCAGCACAATGCCATAGATCTAGAGGGTCATCTCGAAGAGCCAACCAGGAATCTTAGTCTGGGATGAAGATGTTTGAGATGAATCATGTACGGGTATCTACATTGAGACTGAAAAACTCAGGGAGTATCTCCCTAGCCTTTGGCTCCAGTGACAATATGAAAAGGGGTAGTCCCACGTGATTTCTTTGATGTGTTCCCCGGAATTTCTGGGGTGGAAAGAAGTGCAAGGGCTTTTTGAGAAAGGAAGCAACTCACTCTATGGTGATAGAGCCAGCTGAACCGCAAATGACATCAAAGGTTTCTGCTGGCTCTGGCTCACGTGTTGAGAAGGGCCTCCTAATAGGGGAATTTATGCGTGATCTGCAGTGGCAGCGCAAACAGCCCCACGGTGACAAGCGGGGCCGACAAACACGAAGCCATGAAGCATGGCTCATTTTAGTATGGAGTGCGGCGTTTTGAAGGAGGTCTGCGTCTCTGCGGCTGCAGGGCGGCGAAGATTCTCTCAAACACCGGCAGAGCACGCGTCAGCTCGAGTCTTGGATCTGAAATGGTGGAAGGTCTGTTCTGTTGCTTGGACATCGACGGCGTTCACTCCGGTAAGTTGTTACGAGGAGAGCGACTCGTCACGACAAGTAAAAGCCCCGTTGACCGACACAGGAACGCGGGGAGGGGATATTGAGCAGTGAGAAAAATAAATGCCTTGTACCAAGTAATTATCTCTTGTACGAAGTATCTTCTGTGTTGCACGTCGAAAATCTCGGTTACTGCTACCTGAATCTGGCCGCGTTTTCAGGGGTCCCGCGTTCAACTTTCAAGGGTCTTGCGTGCAGCAGCCCCGTCGCGCCTGCCACCAATCGCACGGCGTGAAGAATCTGAAGATGAGCCCTGGCGTAAATTGGGGGTGTCCGGCGAATCGGCGACAGCAGTCCAGCCCTTCGTTGGCAGGATCACCAGGTGCAACACTGCAGATGGAGATGCAGATGACACAAAAGCAAAAAAAGAGGGCTGAAGAGGCACAGGATGACAGGATGACAGGATGCGATTCCCGTCAGTTTGGAAGTGTGCACATGTAACGAGTAAGCGTAAGTAAGGCTACAGGTATGGCTCTCTCGTACCTAAATCACGCTTGTACTGAAGTACGAAGTATCAAATGAAAAAACAACCTACGAGTACAGAACTACTGTGTACAGTGCACAGTTTTGTCACACTTTACAGGCAGTAAGGATCGAGCAAATGACAGCCGCTGAGCCGCCCCTCTATCGAGGCTGTGTACCTCCGTAAAGGCTACCTGCCTCTAACGAAGCTCTACCCACAGTAAGGCAGCTTAACCAACGGCAGACCTCTTCGTCGGTTCCCCCCTTCTCCCGTACGCTGGGGCGCCCCAATTTTCGCAACATAACCGGGGCATTTAGGGGGGCCGCGCCGGGTTGAGATTGGCTGCGAGGGTCGCGGCGTAGTAAGGAAACGCGTTTTGGGCTTGGAACGCTTGAGCACCTTCTGGCGTACAGTACTAGCACATGTCAACCTAGCTCGCTGTACCGTGCCGTGGATTGAGATTGTTTGAGGGGTGTTGGGCATGTCTCCTTCAAAAGCCGTGTAGAACGCGGTAAATTAGCATCAGCATCAGCTTCAGCTTCAGCTTCAGCGTCTGTGTTACTGTATCCAACTGTGCTGACTGGCCGAACGGGCCTGCATTCATGAGCTGCATGCCTGAAATAGACCGGAAACTGTACCTGCAATCCTAATATGCCTACCCAACTGCTGGTAATAGTTGCCGGGGGTTGTAAAGTTGGGTATACAAACCCATCAGGTTCACTCAAGATTCACCTAGTCAATGAACCAAGAACAGCTTGCTTTGCATTATAAAAAATGTCCCAATTATAACATTAGAGAGAAATCAACTCACTATATCCTCTTCATAAATCTTCTGGTGGAGCGAGACCGTTCTTTGCCAATCCCCAAGAAGCCAGCCAAGTGACCTTGTGCGTGCATGTGCCGTCGCCATCCACGCGCAATATATAGAGAGTCAAAGAACCCCCCTTTTATTATCGCCATGCACAATCCAATTATCTTCAAAAATCGCTCTCCGAAATTGGCAATTATTGTATATTTGTCCTGCTCCCGATCAGCTGCTGCTTTGATTATCGCGGCCGTTTTACGAGACTTCTACTTTTGCACGCCCACCCCTGCATCTAATTTATCAACCCCTAAACCTTGGCCAGACCCCCATATTCAATCTGCGAGCCTTTTCCAACCCACTTCCGCAATAATCCTCGTTCCCTCCTTTCACCCACCCATTTGCGCCCATTTTCTTTCTTGACTTCTTCATGATAACTTCTCTTAATCCTTAGAGTTGCCTGCTGTTAGTGGCGCAAGCTCAATTCTAGTCGTAAGTGCCTAGTGATGTGCAATGGGCAGTGCTTTTTATTACGTACCTAACCCTGACCCCGATTTAGAATCCTTCAACCAACACCCAAGCCTCCTTTCGAGTTTCGAGTCCGATATACATAGCATTGATTCATGGCGCCTGATCGATCATAACACATCACGACTGTTTGTTTGCAATCTACGCAAGTGCCCCTCGATAGTTTCCTTGATCAACGGGGCGATCAAGAAGGAGTCGACACGCGGCTGCGAGAATCTGCCAGCTACCATGGCGAAGAAAAGCTGCGCGAGGAATTTTTGGGGGGTAATTCAGAGCGTGCTGGTGGCAGCAGCTCTTTACGGCTTTCTCTATCTAGCTGTGCTGGTAGTTCAGAGAGGATCATTCCCAAAATCCCCAGCCGACCTTTACAAGAGCCCGACGAACCACCGCCCAGGGTCTTCATCTTCAGATGATATTGGATCCGGGAACCTACGATTACCTTCGACCAAACTCAAGGTCGAGAAGATCAGGCCCCATGCCAATTGGTTCAATCGGCCTGAGAGTCTGGTCGTACCAAGGGACGACTACCTAGGAAAGCGACCGAACGTCGACGCCGTTGCGAACCTCACAAAGCTGGTGGAAGAGTGCAGAGGGTCATATGAGAATATCGAGAAGATGCCATACGTACACGATTGTTTAAAATATCTCGAGGAGGGCGAGAAGGAATACTTTTACTTGCCTGCGCGAGGCGAACGAGCGAGCGAACAACCACCCAAGCTCGCGGAGTACCTCAACTCTGACGGCGCAGACAATACCCTCGAAGAATATCCCTCATACAAGCACGCATCAAAGACATCTCCTGGCCGATGTGATGGTCCAATTGTGCCTTATCATGTCTACTGGACCGGTCCTGCGACCTGGCGAGTCGAGCTTTTTATCAAGAGTCATTTCCACACACAAAATATTCCATGTGTCCGATTATTCATATGGCTGGATGGAGATCGAGATTCCAAAGCTGTAGACAAGATGCTCAACCACGATCCATTATTCGAAAAGTTTTTACCTTTCGTGGAGCGGGGAGATATTGTTTTGAAGACATGGAAATTTCCCTCCAGGATCCCACTTCCCAAGGGCGATAACACGGATGGGGTTGGATATTACAAGACACCCGGGAAGCCAAATTCAAAGAACGAAACGCTTGTTGCAGATGGGCTGATCCGAGATGCCAATGACCAGGAATGGCTTGTTTTGACCGAGAAACAAATGACGTTCCTCCCGGTAGCAGTTTCAGACGCGGTCCGTTTCGTCGTTCTTCACATTTATGGAGGCGCCTACTTCGATATGGATGTAATCATGCTCCGGGACATGCGGCCGTTGCTCATCGGGGATGAGCATTCATTTGCTGAGAGATGGGGAGGGCATCCTTCTCCAGGAGACTATAATACCGCCATAATGTCTTTATCGGCCAATTCCTCCCTCTCTTCCTATCTCCTCCGCGGCGGAGTAAGGATGGGGCTCAATTTCCACCCAAGAGTGATTGGCGTTATGACGGTGAAAGACCACCGAAATCGCGAGTTTCACATGCTTGAAACAGCGGCATTTGATCCGATTTGGACAGAATTTAATTGGGACAGGCAGGGCAGGTGCACGGTGCCATGCATTCATGATTATGGGCAGGTTTTCAAAGGAAAGAACGCATTCCCATTGAAGGACGAGTGGGAAAGCTATGATGGGCCGCAATTGAAGCTCGCCTCGGATACGACAAAAACGAGGGGCCATTTCTGGGAAATCAGAGGGACTACACAGTCAATTGAAGAAAGAGCGGCGGCGAAGGATGAGACGGAGACGGCGACATTTGACAGAGATGCCTTGACCAAGGCCGAATACAAGATTGAGGATGACAGCTACCCGCCTACTAATCGAACAATGGAGCAGTTTTTTAGGGGTGCGTGGACATATCACGTTCATAATCAGGTCAGTTTACCTCTCTTCCCCTCCTTTGGAACAAGAATTAACACCAAAACAGTGGCTCAAGAACCCTGAACCATCGTCATGGTTGAATGTGATCCAGCGCGCCCAAGATGGCTTCTTCTCTCACGGACGAATGAACCCGTATGGCGAGAAATGGGATGGCCCAAGTATACCAGAGTACGAAATTAGCTGGGAATACACATAAAGAGCCTCCAAGATTCGTCATTCCTCTCTCTTCATATTAGAAAGCATCTACCAGCATCGACTTCGGGCGCCTGGCCTACTGCACAGGAAAAATAGCCCTCATAACCAACCCCTCGATGAAGGCTCCTGCTACCTATTCTTCGATTCCGGTACATAGCTTCAAAACGGCACGACCATTCGCCTCGATTCTCTCTCACATAAACACGGGATACATAATGCATTGGGATGGCATAACATACAACGCCGGAGTACATACGTCTTTTTGCTTTTCTTTGTCCGGCGGGCTTGCGTAAGAGAAGGGACATTACCGGCGTTTTACGGACTTGGAGTTGATATAACATTCGTTGTATGTTTTTTTACTTACCATCTGGGAGTCATGGGATTGGTTGGGTTTTTGAAGGAGGGGAAGAACGTGTACGTGTGCAGATGAGACGAGGACGAAATCCTGTTGTGAAAAAAGAGCTCTATACCCTTGAATAAAAAGAAACATTATATACCGTCCTTCCCAGCTTGACATATTTGGGAACTTGATTAATACGGTAACATCACTCTGACAATGTTAGTCACTTCAAACCCCTGTCCCATAATCTCGTTCCCGTCCCGCGCCTTTCGTTCCCTAAAGACTCGCTCAATCCCCCTATCGTTCCCCATCATCACCCACGGACCCTCCTCGTTCAACTCTCATCTTCAAACGACTCTCCCAATAACACTCTCCCTAGCACAAACTTACTAATCATATTGTAGTTCTATCCAGCACTAGTGTACGCTCAAAGTCCCGAGTTTACGTACCGCGCCTACAGCCGTGAAAACTCCTCATGTCCATACAAGGCAGTGATTATCTTTACAGCCTCGTTTCAGATGTGAAAATACAGCGGTAAGGCAGATTCGGGGGGTTTTTTTGTGGGGAGTGAGATGTGATGGGATGAGATTGTGATAGCCGCTTCGAGGATGAGCTCAGCGTGGGAGGGGTTCTAAGTGGTTCGTGGGAACGAAGAGGGGATGGGGTAAGCATTGCGAGCGAGCTTATTTTTAGGCTTTTACTGGTTTCCCTTTTGGGAGACTCAAGGTGAGGTTGACCTCTTTTAAATAGTTTACTGTAAAAGAGTCTTGTGTACGGGAGTTGAAACATGTTTGAAAATTAGAATATGAAGGCGTTCTATTCTATCTCTATGTAGTCTTCTAATCGCTCTCTCAACTCCTATCTAATCTATGAATTATCTGCTTCTATTCAACCCTTCTCTCAGCTCCTAGAACCATATGTAATGACCTCGTTCATACAAGCCCAGCCCTTATGAAGCCAGCAGCCAAAGTCGTTCTACAACTTCGCAGCCTCGCCTTCCTTCGGCGTCTGGAATCCGCTTTGACTCCATCCCTTCTCAGCCGTGGCTCTCAATTCCCTCTGCTCGTCCTTCGTGAGCGGAATCACCTTTCTACGTTCCCTACTCTCCTGCGTCTCTACGAGTCCCGCTCCCGCTTCATCCCCCTCCACAAACTCATAGCTCCTGAACTCAGTATTCGCCCATCCAGTCCCAGTAAACTTCTCATGCCCCTCCCAATCTTCAGTGAAATAGTGCAAGTAACCCCCATGCGTCACAACCACAATATGACGATCTTCATCCCCATTCGCCGCAGCCTGCGTGCCCAGATTCCGGAGAAACAGTCTAGCTTCCCTGGCACGAGCTTCAATGGCAGACGCAGACGGTGACCATTTCCCTTGCTTATTATTCCAGCCCTCGTGGACAAGACTCAGATCAACCTTGCCATCCTCCCCGAACTCTTCCCTCAATTTCTCCGGATCGGAACCGGTATCGCAGGGCAGGTCTGAAGTTTCTTGTAGCTCGGGCAGCGCGAGGACTTTCTTGCCGCTGGCTACTTCGTCGGGGAAACTGAGGAGGCAGGTGTAAATTGTGCGGCGGAGAGGCGAGGCGACGAGGTGTGTGATTTTGGAGTGGTAGGGGAAGGCGGATGAGAGTGTGCTGCATTGTTGCTCGCCAACGGGAGTGAGGGATGGATCGTGGAGGGCGTGGTTTGCGGTATTTAGGTTGTGGAAGCCTTGGGCGTGGCGGACGAGGTGGAGGTAGGTTTTCGCCATGGCTGAGGGTTTGTACGTTTGGTTGAGAGATTTGTGAGAGATGGAGGGGTTTTCAATGGTGGGGTAGCGTTGGTGGGGTGTTGTTTCTATGGTCTGTTTAGAGCAGAATTGTTAATTGCGGAAAGAAGAGAAGAGAAACGACAAAAGAGAGGGAAAGAGATCTATATCTAGATTTCTAGATGACTGTGACTATGAGAAAATAAACAAGAAAACACTCATTCACGCTGATGAGGCCAGTCATGATACGAACTGCTTCCATAATCGTTGATCATTGAAGGGTCGGAATTTTTGCGGGAGAAAAAGGGAAGGACCGATTTGCATGAGAAGCTGGAAGCCAATTATGAGCATTTCCCATGAGGCGTGCCTCCATCTCATCGGAAGGTGTGCCGAGATCCCGGGAAGGTCTTCCGACCACATGCTTTTCCGACGGAGGCAGGCTTCCCGTTCTGATTCCATTATTCCTCTCTCATCTCGCCATCTCTCGCGACATTTCACTCTTCCCAGCAGATCTGCCGCGCGATAGACCCAAGGAATCGGGGGCGCTGTGGTACTCTCTTCTCTTCGTCTGAATCTAAATTATCGTCGCGCAGTGCCTCATGATCACATATGCCTAACTGTGGGCGAAGTATTGCCCTGTTGACGCCCAAAGCGCCGGCCTACTTTCCTCATTCACATGATGAGCAGTAGCAGCGGGGAGTTTATGACTCTATGAGGCCTCAACTAGAATAGTTATATCGATCACGGCGAACTCGAGCTGAATTCAATTTTTTTTCCCAGCACATGAATACTAGTCTCATACAACTTGGCTCATGGATCTGTTTTTCTGCCTTCTGTAAACTTGGGTCGGAAGTCTGACATTTTTTCTTTGGAATAGACCGCTACGGCTGAAGCACTTGTGTAACCAGTAATTGCCGATTCCTTCTCGCGGCTGCTGAACTCATGAAGTATCGATTTCGAGTGATGTAGACGCAAGAACGGATGTTCTTGGTCTTATAAGCTCAGAGGTGGTGCGAAAGCTGGGTTCGGCACAGCAGCTGCGCTGGGCGCCTTATTATTCATGGGATTTGGCCAACCGACGTTTCGAAAGCGTCACCAAAACGGAGCAACACGTCAGGGTGCTGTCGCTGCTACTACTACTGAGCTGCCATCTATTAATGGCCGGCTGCTCAGCGAGAGGCCTCTCGATAAGAGCTCGAGTCCGGTTATTCCCAGTAGGGGAAGATTCAGTTACCAGTGTATGAGAACGTCGATAGGATTGCTTGGAGAGTAAGGCTATTGTTTGGCTACTGGTAACTTAGTACTATATAAGTTACAAAATACGACGTGCTGGCGGTATGTACGTACGTGCTAGATGTTATCCTATATACTTTTACGTGGATCCCAGAGGTACTAAAGACCACAACCACTAAAGCCTCTGTCAGGTTTCTAGCCAGCACGATATCAAAGACCTGACGCAAGTATTTGAAGCGATTGTTATTAACTTCATAATAATTAACAATCCAACTTCTAAAATTCCAAACTTTCTTACTGATACTCAGCGGTAAAGGAAGCTACTGTAAGTAAATGCAAGAAACGCAGAGCCGCTGTGCCCAACGGTTGCCCTACTTAAGCGAAGTTTCGGGCCATCAGGGTGGGCACCTGCGCTGATAATAGGTACAACCGAACTAACCTACCACCTTCTTTTACGGGCGGCTATCATCAGCAATTCAAAATATCCAAGATACCCTCAGTCTTACAGCCACGTCTTTACTTCGTGTGTACAGTTTCATGTGCCACAGTGCCGCCAACAGTCTCATCTCAGCCATGCACGGGAATCCAGCCCGCCGCTCCCAGCTTCGTGATGGTCCTCGAAAACTTGAAGCTCCTAATGGTCGAAATGAATTAGCTGAGCTGCTCATAACTTTACTAAGTTGCGCCAGAGAAAGCTTCCAGCAAGACACAGTAAATTCACTTCAAAGAGAAACCTCAAAGCATGAACTTGGAAGTGTTGGTTTGATTCCTTCCACGCAGCTAGCCCTCCTTTAGGCCAACCAGGATCCGCGCCACCAACAGACCCACAGCCCAAAATAACGAGAGGATCAACGGATTACTTTTTGAGTTCTACTTAACTTTCATCATGTACAAAATATTTTATTCGGAACTTGTCTCTCCATAAATTATCTTTTCAACTATGCGCCGAAAATCAATTCCTCGAAGGATAATAATTGGCACCCTTTGTATATTAGTTTCTGTCTTTGCTGTTAATCAACTCTACGATAGGAGGTATAACCAGCTGCTTAGCTTCAGCAATGAGAGTCAAATCCACCGCCAGGCCTGTCGTATATGGCCGGAAAGGAATACTTCAGAACGTGGAAATCTCCGCTATGGTGATTATAGAGAGAAACCCAAAGAGGCACAGCTGCCCTCAGTAGGTGAGGCAAGTTTTTTGGGAGATCCGCATTCATGCCTCAATGCCGAATCGCGACTCGGTGTGTATCGCACGGGAGACCATGACTGGAATACATTGCAATGGGGTGAGACTATAAGGCTCGTATCTATGATTTAGCTTTAGCTGACCATAACAGGTCACATTCAGAAACGTTGTGCTGCAGGCAATCAGCATCTCTACGCCGATGGGATAAATACTGATAGCACCCGCAACTATGATTTGTGGCGCCAACCATCTTCCCCTACCCAGACGGTTATGCAACCAATGCAAACAGGAGAACGCACAGCAGTCGTCCTCAGAACTTGGGACAACTACGACTATACTCGTGCCAGACGAGCTTGGCTGCGGGCCTTGATCACAGAGACTGCTCTGCATTCAGGCGGCCACTACGAAGTCTTCCTTCTGGTAAATGTAAAGGATAACACAATAGAGCTTGAGGAAGATGAGGTGGCTCATAGAAAGGCACTCCAAGCCTACGTCCCAAAAGAATTTTCAGATATGGCCGTATTGTGGAATCAACGAACAGTTGAGAAGTGGTATCCAAAAGTCAAAGAGCATGGTGCGCAAGATCAGATGTACCAGGCTCTTCAAATCTTCTCGCACCAATTTCCACAATTCTCGCACTTTTGGCAGCTTGAAATGGATCTACGTTTCACTGGCCATATTTACGATACTCTGGAAAATGCCATTACGTTCGCTGAATCACAACCACGGCGCAACCTCTGGGAGCGTAACGGCCGCTTTTATTTTCCGGAACTGCATAATGGATCCTACGATGCTTTCAGTAAGGCCGTCGATGACGAGATTGGCGACTCGGGTGTCTGGGGTCCCATTGCAACGACAGACTTCACGCCTCAAGGCCCTAAGCCACCTCCCCGTTCCGAAAAGCATTGGGGCGTCGACGAAGATGCCGATCTTATCGGGTTCTTTCCAATGATAGATCCTATTGGAAGTGACTGGATCTACGAAGACATGATCCACGGCTTTACCGACAGGATAGCAACTCCTCGTCGAGCAGCCTGGGTAAGCATTACGCGCTCCTCGCGTCGCCTCCTCCAGCTGGTCAGCGAGGCACAACGTGAGAGTGGTCAATGGCTCGCCAGTGAAGCAATGCTGGAGACTTTCGCATTGCTGCATGGCTTGAAAGCAGTGACAATACCCCATCATATCTCGTTTGCGACGGATTGGACGCTCAAGCAGGTGGCTGAAAATATCGACCGTGGTCCACCGAGTAACAAGGCTGGCGGGAATGGGATTTCATCATCCTTTACGACTTCTGGATGGGTTGACGGACCTTGGCCGCAAGCAAGTTATTGGTTCAAGCAAAATGATGCAGACAACCAGTGGCGTGCTTATCTTGGTGGAGAGTGTCTGCCGCCCCTCTTATTACACCCCATCAAAGATGAGTAACCTCATACTTCGCAGCTGTCCACTCTTGTCAAAAGATTGGTGGGTAAGGCTAAAGCCATGTTTTCTCTTCAGTAAATGGCATGCCATTCCGGCTTGCTCCCATTGGGAATATAAGTTGGCCAGACCAACTCCTTTAGGCTCATGGCCCGGTAGACTGCACAATGGTCTTCGGAAATTTCTATATTAGTTGATTCGGGAATCTTGTGGTTGTATATTTCGGCGTTTGGGGACTACTGTACCATATTCACAGGATATGTGACTTGAGAACAGTGGAGGGAAATTTTGGCTACAAAATCTGTTCAAGTCGTTAGATGGGTTCTGCGGATAATGATACCCTTGGCTGGCTCACTGCTATTGGAGTTCGGTTTCGATTTTGAGTTGAGGTCTCTACAATGAATGTCACATGGCGGTTAGACAATATACCTACACTTCCTTATTTCGCGTTCTCTTATATTTGTCTTGTGACTGACGCGGCGTCCGAAGCCAACTTGACAAGGAAATTTCTTAAGAGAGTCTGAGGGCTCACAAATCTCGTCAGGGACGAGCGTACTCCTCAGCTCGAAACCGGAAACCTGCCGATTTAACTTGGAGACTCTGCTAATTATTCAATCTGGTCTAGGAATATACCCATAGCATCATTTCGATATGCTCAAAAAAAGCCAGCCTCAATACTCGTACATACATCTGCAAACGACCGAGAGAGAAAGGCTCCGGACCCCACAGATCCAAGACAAGCTATTCCAAAACTAAATTGGGGGTAGAGTCCTGCTTTGCCACTCACTAAGAAAGCGTCCTTGAGGATCAAACTCATTGCGGATAGCCCGCCAACGATCATACCGCGGATACATGCCACGGATCTCTTCCGGAGTAGGATCCCGCATAAGCTGGCCCCAATGAGCACGAATCTCGTTACCAAACTTCTTACGAAGTGCTATATCATACGCTTCAACCATCTCAAGTGCCCATGCAGTATTGGCGGTAAATATGAATTCAAAACTGCAATAATCCTTGGGACATCCAAGCAGTGCGGGGGTGGACCTGATGAATCTCATAGATGCTGGCCCAGTGGCATGTTTCTTTCTTCCGGCGAATTCCTTGGCAACATCTTGGATGATTTGGATAGCATCGATGTACTTATCCTTCTCGATTGGAACAAAGATGCTGCCAGCGAGTGCTGGGATACGGTTCTCGCCGTCGCCGGCGTTGAAAACGTTGAAGCTGCGGTCTATGTAGGCATCATCGATCAAAGTGTCCATGGCGCTATCGATGAGTCTTGGGGTCAAGTTTGGGAACAGCTTCATGAGTGTGCTGACACTCCATGAAAGGAGTTTGGTAAAGCGTTCCTGAATCCAGGTGGCGAATGCTGGGCGGCTGAACTGTGCACCGCGTTCGATGGTCCACAGTAAATCCCGCCCTGGAGGGTGGAATCCAAACTCTGCAGCATCAACTTTGTCAACTGCTATTGGGTGACGAGAAGTTACGACTGCTTCGTCGCTATGTGGGTTGAAGAGAAATTCAAGATGATATGCTGGGAAGGGTTGATCTTTGAATCCACCATCTTTCCCGTTCGAAACTTTTGGAGGTGTTTTCTCCAACTCTGATGGCTTTCCTTCTACGCCACAGAGCGAATAGATCTTTCCACCTCTCAGAGTCATCTTCATACCTTCTAGGTTCATTGGTGTCCGAACCTCTTTCAAGTGAAAAGCATTGGTCACTTCTAGCATGTATGAGAGGACAACCCCCATGGTTCCCATATTGATTAAGGCAGAGTAGAAACACTCGTTTTCCTGGATTAGTTCAAGATCTGGACGATCTAGAGCCAGCTTTGCAGGATCTGTGACGCCGTTTTGGCGTTCGATTCGAAGAACACGACAGTCCGCTGTTACCAGATCAATGCTCAAGATCATGTCTGCCAATGGTCCACGAGTGAAGACTGATCCATGGGTGCCAGTGTTGAAGACTCCACCCATTGTCTGTCCGTCAAAGCCTCCTAGTGCAGGAAAAGCCTTCCCATGTTCCCAAAGGAATCGATTGGTTTCGCTGATAGTGTGCCCAGATCCAACACGCACAAGATTGCCTCTTCTTTCGCCAAGATCTGCACGATATATATCCGGCTCTTGATCAATGGTATGCGCCAGCTTCAGGCGATCAGGAAGGACAAATACATCGTCGGTAAGAGCAATCTTTGACCAGGCATGCCGAGCTCCGCCCGACTTGATCTTAGCTTCTTTTGACATGTGTTGATTGACCCAGGCAAGCATTCCGGGGACTTCGCCAAGAGTAGGAGCAAGGGTGACCTGTGGCTTCCAGGTCAAATTCCCGCCATCATTCGCCTCCTCAACTGGTACGACTGCATATACCCATGATAGAACCGCCGGTTCGCCTGTCGGACGGTTGATTTGCAAAAGCTTGTAGGTCTTTCCAAACACAATTTGGGCGATATGCCCGCGGCCATCAATCACATACGTCTGAGGCGCAAAGGGCATACCGCCAAGGGGAAGTCCTCCAATGGCAAGGTCTTTGAATCCGACGCCGAAAGGAGAGCTGCCGATATATTCATAGGTAGTCCAGCTAACCTCCATCCTTGTGACGAGGACTACATTTCCTCTACCTCGTCGATACGCAGAGTTGAAAGCGTCCTTCAGAGTTGTAAAAGACACACTTGGATTTGCAGTCTTGAGCTTCCGGAGATGTGAAAACAGGTGAGGCTTCCACATGAGTTTCGGGTGATCGCCGAGCTGTTCTTCCCCTGACTCAGATGAGCCAGATGATAATCGCTGCCCAGAGTTTTGTGACATGATGTGCTGTTCAATTCTGAAGTGAAGATATCTTGGAGGTCGCCTGAAAAAGATCCGGTAGAGCTGGGATGGACAGCTAGCAAGTCTCTGAGATCAGGCGGCATAGTTTCCAGAGAAATGGAAAAGCAAGGTCTCAATATTATTGAGCTGAAGATGTCTCACGCTCAGCTGATTTGCTCTGGAGGGGTGATTCAGAGCAGAAGCCAGTGGCCTATCACCAGGCTTTTCAGGTCGCCAAAATGGACGCCTCCAAGCCACATTCTTTGTGTCACATAGCTTCGTCATACCCAGCCTGATATATCAAACTGCGACTACCTCAGTCTTGATAAAAGTCCAAACTAAACATAAACTGGTGATTACAAGTGAAAAAAACAAAAAACATATATATTGAGTTCAAACAAACTCCTTCTGACCCATCACTTATGGTGCTATACTCGAAAACTCTCAGTTCGGACTTCTTATAGAAGTGTTCCTGTTGACAATGCACTCACTGCATTGAGTAAGTGAGCGATGGCTTACTAGGCGTAGTATACAGAACAGCTCCCCTTCCTACTCCCCCTTCTCGAAAGTGGGGTGAAATTATAGTCTTAACATAGGCGGGAATGACTTTGGATAGGCAGAAACAGGAGAGGACTAAACTAGGCTAGAAACTCCTAAGCCTTATCATAAAGAGACTTGAAAGATATGAAGTATTGATATTTCAAAGCTGTAGACCCACAATAGATTGCTATAGTACTTTGCGCACTAGGGGTCATATCTCCGTCGCACCGCAAGGATCGCCGCCGCCAAGTGACCACCCCGAAACTAAAATAGCCGCGACTGTCAGCGTCAGCGTCCTCTAAAGTATATGCACGGGCCCCTCATTTCATTGGCTCCTTCTTCGCATCCGAGATCGCCATGGCCTGTGGGACGCTCACATAGGTATAGATTGCATGTCGTTGATTGACTAAAATGTCATGCTCCGCATTCTTCTGATGGTTGTCATGCGTGGCTGACTTCGACTCTTATAAGTATCAGAAGACGGAAGCAAAGTTTTTGATATTGCATGAAGAGTGCGTGGAAGCCATGTCGTCTGAAAAAGTAGATGCAAGTATGGTGACAGTGCCACTTCCGCTGGATGCGAAAGCAGAGGCGACCGGCTCGATCCACAATATTAACGAGCGGGCGCTTGTTCGAAAGATCGATTACAGGATAGTTCCATTGATGTTCTTTTGTTATTTGATGCAGTTTCTTGATAAAGTCATGATTAATGTAAGTAATGGGAGTTGTACCGCAAATGTGTAACTAACGAGATCATTAAGTACGCGAACGTGAAGGGGTTAGCAAAAGATGCGCATCTAAAGGGGAACGAGTTTTCCTGGATGGCGACTGCCTTTTTTATTGCGTTTGCTGTGGCAGAAATCCCTCAAGGTGAGATACCCAGTCCCTTTTAAAGTAGAAGGAAATTATGCTGCCTGCAAAATTACTTCTTGATATTCTATCTCTCGGTGGGCAGAAATAGCGGCAATAAGTCTGAATGTGCTACGCCGAGTGGAATATTCAAAATGCGGAGTATCCAGTGCAGCTGCTTTTGCCGACCGCGAGCCATCCATCTCTCTTGATCTCTCATCAACATTTCTCTTCCGAAAAATGATCATAAATTAGGGTACCTACTTCAGAAAGTACCACTTCCATTCGCACTCGGAGTCAACGTTGTACTTTGGGGTGTGACGGTTTCTTGCACAGCAGCATGCAGCTCATTTGGATCCCTCCTTGCAGTACGAATTATCCTCGGCGCTTTGGAAGCTGTTATATCTCCCGCTTTGGTTCTAATTACCACAACATGGTATCAACGAGGTGAAGCAAGTCCTCGTTATGGAATATGGTACTGCGGGTTAGGAGGAGGTCAAATTTTGGGCGGGATACTCTCCTTCGCATTCCAACATGTCACCAACAAGAATTTCCAGGGTTGGAGAATAATGTTCGTCGTGGTGGGACTTATTAACATCGTTATCGGTGGTCTTGTCGTATTCTGCCTGCCTGCGAAACCCCAAGATGCCAAATTCCTATCGAGCGAAGAGAAGAGTTTCGTACTTGCACGGCTCGCTGTCAATCAAACCGGGCTTCCTTCCAAAGACGCGAAGAGGAAGCAAATCATCGAGGCCTTTCTTGACGCGAATGTGTGGCTACTCTGCCTAATCACAGTGCTTTGTTCGCTGTCGAGTGGCGTGATCACCACCTTCTCGGCGACATTGATCAGAAATTTTGGGTATACAAGCAAAGAGTCAGCATTGCTGAACGTGCCGTCTGGGGTCATAAGTATCTTGAGCACGATGTTTGCAACGATTGCTGTGGGCCGTGGGTTTTCGAGGTGGCTGGCTATCGTCGCTCTCGTGATCCCCACGATCATTGGCGGTGCCCTAATGTCTTTCCCGAACCAGAAGAATCAAGGCGGATTGTTGACTGGCATTTACCTTATTAATTGTGTAAGTTCCCCATCACGTAGTAAGAATTTGGCTGAAATGAAAATCAGACCACAGCGATTCTCGTATTGGTGTATTCTTGGGTAGGCTCAAATGTTGCAGGATACACAAAGAAGGTAAGCATATACTATGGGTGCTCAAATGTCATTCTTACCTGGCTCTAGATCACCGCAAACGGTATGATTGCCGCTTCATTCGCTATTGCAAATATCATCGGGCCTCAGACTTTTCAGGCACATGATGCACCACAGTATATCCCAGCAAAGATCACTATCTTAGTGGTTGCAGCACTGGCGGGAATCGCTGCTGTCTTGCTCCGAGTGTTCCTTGGCGCGCGAAACAAGAAGAGAGACAAACTTGGTATAGAACCAGACCATGTCACGACAGAAATCTTGTTCGCGGATCCGACGGATAGAGAGAACAAACAGTTTAGATACATCTACTAGGTTCTTCGAAAGGAAAGAAACGCGGAAGCACGTAACAGAGCCGGGAAAGAAACATATCAAAAGGCCCAGTTACATTTGGAGAAGAAGCTTTTCACGCTAGGAGCTGGTAGCAAAGTAAAAGAGAGCCGCGGTCGCGATGTGGCTGGAAATTCAATAATTGCGAGACCTGAAATTTGAAGCGTGGAACTATTGCCTGGTAAAGTTTCATCGGGAATTTCCGAGGTTCTCGGGAAGGACAAATGTAACTTTTTGATGTGTTGATGACTTTCGCGATGTTGAAAAAGGGGGCGACTTTGATGGAGAAGGCAGCGACATGCCGTTCACGCTAGCATTAGCGGACCAATCAGAACGTGAAACAGCTCTGGAAGGAAACTACGACCTCAGCCAGCTCTGTAAAGAAAAGAACCACCGTAACGCCGCATTCACCTCCTGCCATCCTGCACCATCTTTCCTCCCAGACGCCTCTTCCCCTTCTTGATTTGAGCGCATAGAAGTTATTTAGTTGATACCACTCTCCGCCACCGACCTTACGATCCTCTTGTAAAATCATGGCCTCTGTATGTTCTCCCCCGTTCCCATCCACAGCTTGACTCCCATCTTCAATTTCGCCGCGTCTGGTATCAAAAAGTGTCAGCTTCGGCCGAATCTGCCCCCAAAAAGAAGACCTTTCGAGCTGACAATGTCTTCCTCGCAGCAACGCCCGCATAACTACAACAACCCAGGCTACCTTCCAAACGGCGCTGTCGGAGGACATTCTGGCCTGCCACCCGGAGCTGCGCCTTTACTCCCTAACAACGGACGAATCATACAGACTGGAGGTGTTAGAGTGCTCTGCGTAGCAGATGTGCGAGGTGAGATGGAGCTCGAGAGGCGCGATCGAAGTCTGGGTCAAATGCTGACCTCGAACAGGAAATCTGAGATCTCTGAACGACCTAGCAAAGCAAGCACGCGCCGATCACATCATTCACACCGGAGACTTTGGTTTCTATGATAGCACGTCTCTGGATCGCATTGCGGAAAAGTGAGGGCGACTCGATGCATTTCCATCCCTGCCACGTGCAAAACTGACAAATTCAGGACCCTCAAACATGTCGCCCAATATTCACCACTTATCTCAGAAAATGTCAAGAAAGCTATTGGCGCGCCAGGAGGACCGGTCAAGCAGCGTTTCCAGCCCAGCGAACTCCCGTTATCCGAACTACCACAATTCTTGGATGGAAGCCTAAAGCTCGATGTACCTGTTTACACAGTCTGGGGTGCCTGCGAAGATGTGCGGGTACTGGAGAAGTTCCGATCTGGGGAGTACAAGGTCGAAAAGCTGCACATCATCGACGAGAATCGCTCTATGCTGTTGGAGATTGGTGGTGTAAAGCTGAGGTTGCTCGGTCTGGGCGGCGCGGTTGTAATGCACAAGCTCTTTGATAATGGTGAGGGACGAACTACGATCGCAGGAGGCCAAGGAACTATGTGGACAACGCTTTTACAGATGGGCGAACTGGTCGATACTGCAAACCGAGTCTACGATCCTACGGAAACGCGTATTTTCATCACCCACGCATCCCCAGCTCGCGAGGGTATCCTGAACCAACTTTCTGTCACACTGAAGGCCGATTTTTCTATCTCTGCAGGTCTCCATTTCCGATATGGTAGTTCGTACAATGAGTTCAGCGTCAACCCTACCTTGGATCATTACCGTGGAAAGCTTGCTGCTTCAAAGGCTTCATTCAACGATGTATGGGAGACTGTCAAGGGAGAGGTCCAACCGGCGATTTCGCAGAATGAAGCACAACAGAACTTACTGCAGAATGCCCTTGGAATAGTCGACAAGATGCCAAGTACTGCTCTCGGTGGAAACCCATTCGGTGGGCCTGTTGGTGGAGCAAATGCTGGTGCTGCTGGACAGGTGGATGAGAGCGCTTTCAAGAACATGTGGAACTTCAACTTGGCTGATGCGGCTTTCGGGTGGTTGGTTCTAGAGGTTCAGGATGGTAGAATTGGCACAGAAATGAGAGCTCAAGGATTCAACTTTGCTCACCGAGGAGCTAAGCAACACCCTGGCCATGCTCCCCAGGCTCCTCAACAAGCTGCCCAGGCTCCATCGACCGGATCTGGAACTCCCGGCTCAAGCCATGCTCTGGTAGCCTCTGCTCCTACAGGTCCAGCACAACGAACGCCTGCTGCGGCCCCTAACTCAGCGCCAGCACCATTCAATCAAAATCAGCGTGGCCAACAGCAGCCTAGAGGTCCAGCCAACGATTCGCCAGCTCCTAAGCCGGCCACTCCCCAACCTCAGTCTAATGTTGTCAATCTACCCTCCAATAAGGAGAACGAGAAGACTAGTACGCCAGCTGCGACCAATGGCACTTCTAATGGCGCACCTGACGCTGCATCGCCCGGCCCAAAGAACCCTTCTGAGCCCATTATTGGTCTTTTCGTGATGAACGTTACTTCTGATGAGGCGGTTCAGGAGCTGTTTAAGGAGGAAGATAAGGCCAAGATTGTGCGAATCGATAAGTGGGGCCAATCGAATAAGGTGGTTGTATTCAAGACCACAGAGGAGAGAGATATTATCCTTGCCAACCTTCCAGATGATGTAAAATCTCGATCAGGTGAAGACAGGAGTCGTCCTCTCGTGAAGATTTTCCAGCAGAGAGAGAACACCAAATCATATGGTGGTAACCGAGGGGGCGCTGGAAACTGGGGCAGCAGCAGAGGTGGAAGCGCCAGCACCCCACAAGGTGGTTATCGAAGTGGAGGCGGCGGTGGCGCAAGCGACAGTGAAGGTGGGCGAGGTGGCCGTGGAGGTCGTGGAGGCTCAAGGGGTGGTCGTGGTAGTGGTGAAGGCCGAGGACGAGGACGTGGACGCGGATTCAAGAGCGAATCTTCTCCAGCCCCAGCGAGCGCGACCCCAGCGGCAGGCGATGCCTAAACTCGAACACTTCGACTCGATATTCCCTTGCTTTTTCGCGAAAAAAGTCCGCTTTCCCGTACATTATCTTCTTGAATGGTCACTATTCGTGAGCAGAAGATATTAATGGCCGTCAGTTTTCATCGGCCGGCTACTATAGGTATTTGATTTGGGTTCAGGCGGAGTTCAACTAGCTTATGCCTCACTATTTATGTGGGGTCGAGGATAGCTTCTTTTCTCTCTGTATTTTTGATCCCCATTATTGCATCACTTGCCTCAAATAGCGTTGCGTGTATTCTAGTTCCGCCAGGACACAAGAGCGCTGGCTGGTGGTTGGTTGGTCGGTTGGTTGTGTGTGTGTGAGTGTGGGCAGCTTAGAAAATACTACAAAATCCTTTGTACTTCATATTATCTTGTGATATTGAGCGTGGTGTGCTTCCGTATACATATATCTACATTTTATACATAATCATCATACCACCTGATCCTACGACTTTTCTACCGGCTTTATACCCTTATGAATTGCCGCAATTCCAAAAGTCAAATCCTCCCACCCCTTCCCAGGCACCACAAACCCAGCCTCTTTGATCATATTTCTAAATTGCTCTTGCTTGGGAAACTGCTCAATACTCTCCACCAAATACTGATAACTCGCCCTGTCACCGGCCACTAATTGTCCGATCAAAGGAATTGCCCCAAAACTCCACCTCTTATACACTGCATCTAGTAACGGATTCGTCACTCCACTGAACTCTAAACATGCAAATACACCCCCAGGCTTTAATACTCGATACGCCTCCCGCAAGGCAGCGTCCTTGTTTGTGAAATTCCTTATCCCGAAAGCCACCGTATAGAGGTCCACACTATTACTCGGCACAGTATCGAGCTTTTCCGCATTAGCCACCAACCACGAGAGGCGGGGAGAATTGGCATATGAGGTTTCGAGAGAGCGTTTCCGTCCTTCGGCAAGCATAGCGGGGTTTATGTCGGAGATTGTTATGGTGGAGGCAGGGGAGTTGTTTATATTCGTGGCGTGGTCGAGGAGGCGGAAGGCGATGTCGCCGGTTCCGCCTGCTATGTCGAGCATTGTCCATCCTTCTGAGGGGGAGGCTGTGGAGGAGCCTGGGTTGATGGAGCGGACGAAGTGGTCCCTGTAGAGTTGTTAGCTGAATTGAAGGCAGCCAGGGGGTGAGGAGGTAAGACTTACTTCCAGAGACGGTGGATACCCAGCGACATGAAATCGTTCATCGTGTCGTACGAGGCTGCTACATTGGTGAAGACTCCCGCCACTGCCATTCCTATCAGCATAGACCTTACAAATTGATGCTTCTTATGTACCTCGAGCCTCCTTCTCAGCCTCAGCTACAGTCTCAAATCCAAAATGTGTCGTTCTTTCATGGTTCGTGGGTTGTGAGGGGGGCTCTGCTTTTCGGATGGAATGGGAGAAATATCTAGTAGTTTGCGCCAAGAGGCATTGAAACTTCGTGGATCGTGCTAACGGCCGCAAGGCCGATCTTGATGCCATTGTGAGCCAATTGGCATTTGCTCCGCCGAGAAAAACTCGTGGTATTGCAATACAGCTCAGGAATGAGGTTGGTGGGAGGGTCTGAGATGAACTCAAGATAATTTTGTCAGCCTCGTTTTGGAGGCTGTAAATCGTCCTCTGTGATCACGTGTTTACATGAGGTGAAATGGGCTTTCTTTCTTCAGGCTTCAGGATTCAGAAACGAGTGATCTTGATAATCCGAACTAGCTGAGTAAACCATATAACATGCTTGAGATTTGAGATCTGTAGTGGGTTGATATTTGATGCATATTTACCCCTTTTGACTAGCGAGCCACAGGAGCGCAATGAAGTATTTGCGCGCAAATAAAACCGGGAACTTATTGTTCAGAGACTTAATTCTCCTTGATTAAATTATTCAAATTATGTGTTATATCTCAAGCTCATTGAGAAGCAATGGCACCAACCCTCGACCTGCACCTCATCAATGGCTGGATCTTTTCATCAAAGTTGTCTAGCACGACGAGGAAGTCATCAAACGTCAACATAATAATACCCTTCGTTCCTGGAATCTCAGCTGCCTCATCCAAAAATCCGGCGACCGACCTTCGCCCAGGATCCGATCAAGGTCCCTCTGGGAGGTTAATAGTCTTTACAGTCGTATTTTGATCAGCTTTTCTATCTTGCCTTCAAGGCCTTCAAAAATGGGAAGTCCTCTGATAACCACGGAGCTCCGTTCGCCCCATAGGTGATGGAGAACTTCTCCAATTTGCTATAGGAAACGCCCGTCGGGATACAGATATGAAATCAAGAGGCTGACAAATTGAAGCGAAAGAGAAATACCCAACATCAACAGCAGAAAGCTTCGTCTGAATGTTGCTCTGGTGTGGCCCCAGCCCCCCTATGTTAATTTTGTGGGGCCACGGAGAGATATTTGTTTGCCGGATCGGCTCTTTTCTTCTTTCCGACGGTTGCATCAGAACCTTCGACAATGTGAATTTGCGATCGTAGAGGGTGTACGTCAGGCTGCGAAGATAAGCTGTTCTAAATCATGCAATCTAATGTCCGAATATCTATCATTGTTTTTCCTGTCCTCACCTGCGAATTTCAATTTCTCCGCTCTTGTTAATATTTGCTTCAAGCTTCAAAATGCCCAGTGCCATCTCAAATCCTCAAAAATCTCTCAATGTCGCAATTATAGGCTCGGGCTTAGGAGGACTCTCTGCAGCCATTGCATTACGGAGGCAAGGTCACAAAGTGACCGTCTATGAGCGATATGATTTTGCAAATGAGGTTGGAGCATCCTTGTCCGTAGCCTCGAATGGCTCGCGCTTCCTTGAAAAATGGAAGGTTGATATACCAGCTGTAAAACCAGTGATTTTAAAGAAACTTGTTATGCATGAGTGGCAGTCGGGAGAAATCAAAGGAGAATACGGGCTGGGAGATTACAAGGAGAAGTTCGGCACTGTGAGTGTTCTCCGTCCTGCAAGAGAGCACAACTGACGGGGCTTTCAACCAGGATTATTTCAATTTCCATAGGATCGATATGCACAATGTTCTCCTCGACACTGTGCAAGCCGATCCAAGTGAGGAGATGGGACCGAGAGGACAAATAGTCGTGAACCATAAGGCGGTGGAAGTTCTACCAGAGAAGGGTATCATACGATTCGAGAATGGGAACTCAGCTACGGCGGATCTCGTTATTGCTGCAGATGGTATTAGGGTACTTCTCCGTGCAGCCCAATAATCTGGCACAGTCCCGGCTGATATATAAATCAAGTCTTTAACTCGTGCAAGCATAGGTATCAAGCCAGATATTGAAAGTAGCACATCCTGCTGTTACCGCTGCATTATTCAATCGTCAAAGCTTCACGATCTAGGACTCTCGGAATTTGTTCTAAGCAACGGGATCGAATTCTGGGGTGGGTTCGGGATCAATAAGATCGTTATGTCTGCGTGTCACGAGGGCGAGACGATCAGCTGCTATTGTTTCTATCCGTGAGTAATCAATTATCATTCTCGGTGGGACCAAATTAATGATATGCCAGAGCCTCGTTTAACGATCTTTCCAAGGATGGCTGGAACATTTCCGCGACACCAGACGAACTTATTGCCACATACCCTGACCTCGACCCCCGCTTACATACGTTATTCAAGAACGCGGAAGATATTAAGATGTGGCGGCTCTACATCCACCAACCATACGAATACTGGCACAAGGGAGTTGTGGGGCTACTGGGAGATGCAGCGCACCCCATGCTTCCAGATCAGAGTCAGGGATTCTGTATGGCGATCGAGGATGCTGGTGCGCTAGGCCATATCTTCAGCACCGAGTTTCAGCATCTCTGGAAAAATGATGTGGGGAAAGGGCTAGAATTGTACGAGAAGGTTAGGAAGGAGCGAGCCAGCAAAGTTCAAGCAGCAAGTGCCAGGGCCAGAACCAATCTGAGTGAGAGGATCGGTTGGAGCAGTAGTTCTGATCGCCCTGGGAAACTGACTATCGAGGAGGTGTGTGGCTATGATATGCTGGCGCACATAAGAGAGCTTGTCGGCAAAGACTCTTGATATTATTATATTTACATTACATTTCTATAACAAGACGACCCCAGGGTAGTCGTAGTGGCGTATTTTGAACAGATTCACAGCTTGGCCCCAATTGTCGTTTCCGTTTTCTCTCCCATCATCAACTGCTTTCCAGACAGCTTCGACCATTTCTCTTGCCCTTTTGATATTTTCAAATCCAATCGTTCTTTCCATTACCAACCATCTCTCCTTCACCATGACTCTTTGCTCGTCGTCTCTACTTCCTGCGGCGGCCATAACGAGCGGAAATATGAGAATGCATTCTACGGAACTTCCGAACCGAATTTTTGATATGTGCGACAGAATATTGGAAGTACATTCTGAAACACAGGGATGGGTGAGGTGATACCCATCAACCACTTGATGAAGTCGAAGGATGGATGCCCACTTTATAGCATAAGCGGCATTGATTGCATCATCATTCCGTGGACTCATAATTGAGCAAGGGTCTGGTTCCCAGGCACACAGATCCCTTTCTATCTCCATAGCACTGTGTCGAAATAGAATCTCAGATGTCTGATCTACCCGATCTTTCCGTCTATTAGCAAGTGCTGAGATCTTTCCAATCATATCGAATAATGGCTGCGCGACACCGAAAAGTGCTTCGTTGTGTGACCTATAGGGAACCGCAATCGACGATGGCATAATATCTCTGATCTCACTTGGTGACGCTCCATCGTCCGAGAGTTCTTCGAGGGAGATGAGGGGAGCTTTACACTTGCTGATTGTGATTACTGAGTCTACGTATCCGAACATCGCGAGTAGAAACTTCCAAGTCGTTGTGGAACATTCTGTTTTGGGTTTCGAGCGAATAATTGTTTGGGCTGCTGAGATATGCCAGTCCCATTTGGTAGAGTTGCCGTCAGAAATTTCGATCATACATAGAAGTAAGACGGTAGCAAGTGTTTCTTCCGGGGAGCCTACGTATCTAACGCCGATAATATCGTTGAGCGCGTTCAGAGCTGGAATGTTTTAGTACAGCAAATGTAACACGGCGTGGGAAGATTGAGATCACCTTTACTCTGGTGCGACAATCCCCGATGCAAGATCTCCGGGTATACGCCTCGTAAATGTGCTGCACTCAACGCCAGCAGCGATTCCATTACCACTTTAGAAGAACCTGCCAGTGGTACCACGAGACACAAAAATGGATTGGTAGCATCTTCATGTACCACCGACAGTGTTCTCGATACTGTTCGGATGAAGTGTCTCAATAAATGTTGGTCTTTTGGATCGCTAATATCGAAGGGAGATTTAGAGATTGGACGTTCGAGATCGAGACCTGAGGGTCTTGATATTTGGTAAAGTATTGATGCAGATTGAATGAATTCGTTCTCAGTTTCCGCTGAAGGTGACTCGTAGGTCGGTTCAATTTGCGAGAAGCTATTTTGCGGATGCCATAGCTGATCATCTTCGAAATAGGGCTCATGAGCAGGGGAACTAGATTGGTCGTAGGGTATGACTGTATGTCCTTCGGTTGAAGCACTCGGAGAGAGAGATGCTTTTTCTTGCCGTGTGAAAGGGGCTTTGCGTTGGTCCGCACTACCCCTCCTCACGCATTGCAAATTCAACCTCTTGCAATCCCCGCATTTGGGCAAAACTTCATCGCATTTCTTCTTTCTACAAGAGAAAGCTCAGCAATTTCGGAACCAAACATACAGAAAGGCCTAATTACCTCTCTTTGCACGACTGGCATCCACTCCTCGTCCTTTTGATCACAGCAGCTCTCCTTCGAAAAACCGAGCCTAGATGCCGTCTATCTGCTTCATTATTGAAACCATCAGACAGGCTCGTCGTGTTCTGTATTGAAATCAGCAGCCATATCTTGGTAGATATAGACCTTGAATGCACGTTCGATCTCTTGGTCCAATTTGAATAGGAAGAAGGAGTATCTTTGAAGCAATCCGCACCTACCTTCGAAAGTCGATTCTGAGAACCACTTCTTCCACAATCAATCACCAAACCTTCGCTCAGAATTAGCTAGACCTGGCATCCAAACCTAAGACCACAACCACCCACGATCACATCGGGAACACGGTTCTCCTCCGTCGCATCTCTGTTTCTGGCCGAATAAGGTTAGCCAAGAGGCAATACTTCGGAGATCAAACTCACAATACTCGTGCAATGATCACAAGCACCAAGAGTACTCATCATGATCGTACATCCTCATGACAAAGAGAAAGACTTAGGAATATACAATTTTGGTTTCTGGACTGGGAATATACGACGGGAAGGGAAGTCAAGTACAGCGTGCTTGAAGCTTTATCTTTCCGACGGTGGTTGCATGGCACCCTCCCCTTCCCACGACTACCCCACTTTTGGACACCCGGTCCCTGAAACGCTGTTGGGGTGCCTTGCCAATATGGTATCCATGCTTCAGATTGACCCTGCTTCCGGGTGACTGGTATTTCTATGTTACTGCACCTGAAGATGGATTTTACAATACAGTACGTGAAGCATCTGCATTGGTTCACACGGCGCCAACCATCACGACGCTCAACGACCGTGATCGTGGAAACCCCTTCCCCTTCCCTGTATGATCGTTTTGCTCTTGGATAGATATCGAATTATTTTTCAAAATCTAGACTCTCCGTTAATGCTTCGTTCTGAATGAATCATTCATAACTATCACTACGCCTTACATTCTCATACTTCGAAGAACATCATGCCTTCCGTGGTAGCAGAGGATTATAAGCTGATCAGCTCGCCCAATAGATCCCTTATCAAAGATCCCAGATCTCCTATACTTATCATTGGCGCTGGAGTTGTTGGACTTGTCCTGGCACAAGCTCTCAAAAAGGTATTCATTTTCCCCGAGATATCTGTCCAGTCAGCTAATTAATGCAACAGCACGACATTCCGTTCAAGATTTTTGATCGAGACCAGAACATTGATGCTCGAGACCAGGGATGGGGCATCACCATTCAGTACGTCTCACTCTACTCTTTAGAGCCGAACTTTCGGGCGTTTGATTCGTTATCTCTTGAAATTTCACTTGTACTAATTTTGCGTTAGCTGGTCATTACCAGAATTGAAGCAACTTCTTCCAGTAAAACTCCACGAGAAGTTGCTTGAGATTCAAGTAGACCCCAAACACGGAGGTGATAACGACACTGGAAGATTTCGCTTTCTCAACCTAGCCACCAGCCAGCCGATTTGGGACATCCCTCCAGCCGCTCGTCTTCGTATCAGTCGAGAGAAATTCCGCAAACTTCTCTTAGACGGTATCGATGTTCAATGGAACAAATGTATTGATGGGTTTGAGACTACTTCCAAAGGTGTTCTAGCGAAGTTCACGGATTCCACTGCAAGTATGTAAAGTCGCTGGTCTCTTGCATTTCCCGCGCTCTTTGTGAAATCTTATGTCTCTTTTGAGAGGCCCAGAATGCTGAGACATTCGAAATATATGTTAAATTTCACCAAGTGCCTGGATACTTATAGACCAATAAACGCTGACTCTCAACTTTATAGCGGAAGGGTGTATTCTCATCGGCGCCGACGGTGCTAATTCGACAGTTAGAAAGTTGTTGTGTCCAAGTACGGGATCGCTGAACCAATTACCGTTCAGATTTTTGGGTGCCACAGTAAAGATGGGACTGGAAGCCATCCAGCCACTTCGAAACATAGATCCTCTTCTCTTCCAGTACGTCATTTTTCACCCTTGTTCTAGGAGCCAAATTATTGGATGAAATTTTGGGATCTACACTCCTCGATCCCCGAATCTTCCTGTTTTGTCCATACTTACTTGCCCATAGGGGTTGCCATCCGGAGACGGGGACTTTTATGTGGTTCTCTATTCTCGAAAGTCCTGAGGTCAATCTTTCCTCGAACTCCGAAACTAAATCCGATCATTACTACTCTGCACAAATCAACATGTCATGGCCCACGAAATCGGATGCTGGCCCTACCCCTCCTTCTAATAGGGAAAGATTAGCCCTCATGAATCTTCATGCCGCGAACATCCACCCGGTACTACGTCAGGCTATAGAAGACATACCAGAAGGCACAGAGATCAAAGAGATTAGACTGGCTGATTGGCCGTGTTTAGACTGGCCTAATTTCGAGGGAAAAGTAACCTTGCTTGGTGACGCCGCGCATGCAATGACGATGTGTACGTACCCTTTGCCGTTGCCTCCGTGCGAATGTTAACAAGATGACTAGATCGGGGAGAGGCTGCTAATCGTAACGACCCCTTCCTTTGCTTCCCTTCCTTTCTCTTCCTCGATTCGGCAGCGTTATGCCTCCGGATCTATAATTCATCACAACCCTTTCTTTCTAACAAGTCAATACTAATTCGTCACAGATGGAATCATGGATGTGGCTCACTTGTTTCGCCGTCTGGTGGTAAGAATCCCGGGAGCGTATTGCTTCCTTTCACGCCCCTTTTCATTTAAAGTCTGGAAATTTGCGCAAAATGATAATATGCTACGGTTTCTGAGACTTTGACGTGCATAAAATGGAACCAAAGCAAGCTAATTGCATGTTTTTCAATAGGTGCTTCCCGAAGACACGGTCACCGATTCCTCTGCTACACAGGCACAGGCGATAACAAAGTTTGAAAATGAGATGAGAGAACGAACTTCCTGGGCTGTGATGATGAGCAGACAAGCTTGTTATGATGCGCATGATTTCAACAGTCTGGACAAAACCAGTGCTATATTGGCGAGAAGGGATTGGGCGCTACCCAAGTAGATGGGCACCATAGCTTTAGGGAACGGGCAAGTGGGCGAAAAGCTGTTTTTTGTATCAACAAAGCAATTGGATTGAGACCCTTATCTACCAGCTCAGTTCGATTGCAAATGAGATGCATTATACATTATCATCTGCCTCCATCTTCAGAATTTGTTGTAATAAACTCAATACCGTGATTCTTAAACTGGGCTCTTCCAATTTCAATGTTTCCACGGCTTTGGAACCGTTAACCTTGTAATGCTTGTCACGAAGTTTTGTTCCCGGCTCGCCAATAGGCACCCTTTTCCTGACTGTCTCAGAGATCTCAGGCGAGCTATGGATGATATCCGCGAGCTCTTGCATATCATACACGCCATTCACGACCAAAAATCGCTGGTTCGATGCGTTTGCACAAGTAAGCGCGGTGGTATGCGATGCTGCGAGTGCTGTCACTGATGTCCATACTTTCTCTCATCAGCTCCCATCAAAGTTTCGGACCACAGAAGAACTTACTCGGCGCCTTGGTGTCAGGAATCCCCTCTGCCCCGAGCAGACTCCATATGATTCCGTTACTAGTATTCAGCTCCTTCAGACTACTGATAGTTCCTGGAACAAGAGCTCCAAAGACCATCCCCGGACACAATGTGACCAAATCCCAGCTCACGTCATTCTGCTCCACAAATTCCCATGCCGTCTTCTCCGCCAGTACTTTGCTTGCTCGGTATGCAATTGGTGTCGCGGTGGCATTTTTGCCGTCTTCGTAGGTCAGTGGACACCAGTCTGATTCGGTGTATGTCTTGTCTGGATCAAGGCCCTTGCTTGCGTCGTAGACACTGGCGAAACTGCTCGTTAAGACAACTCGCTTGATGCTGGGTTCTTGCTGGGCGGCTGAGCAGATAGCTAGAGTACCTTGAATAGAGGGGATGAGGAGCTCTTTCTCGAAATCTTTGTAGGCGTAGCCGAATGGGGCCGCGAGATGGAGAACCGCGTCGCAGTTCTTGATGGCTGTGTTGAAGCAGCCCGAAATTGTGATGTCCGGTACAATTTGGATGGAGAGGTTGGGATGATGATTGTGAGATGAAAGGACGGAATGGGCTTTTGCTTCTGTTCGAACGGTGCCAACTACCGTGAAGTTGTTTGCTAGGAGATGGGATACGCAGTGAGCTGCCACAAAGCCATTGGCTCCAGTGACCAGAATCTTCGACGAATGGGAGATAGGAGGCATAGCTGAACGGATCAAACTTGATAAGAAAGAAAGATTCAAACGGAATCAAAGCAAAATGAAAAGGTAACAGACAGAAAGTTTCAACGCAATCTCTTGGACGGAATATACAAAACACAAGCTATTTTCGAGCTCCATACCTTGAAGGCCGAGCTCGCAATCAAGTCTTGGCTTTAGATGCCCCTCCTGTTCGGAGACCTTTCCATCCCATCTTCGAGGAAAGCACTGTGAAGATTAATTATAAAAATGTGTAAAAGGACTTCAAAAGATGCTGACTTTTTCCGTCGGCGGAATTGATGCAAGCTCTTAGGCCAGTTCGTATGTCTGCAGCCGTCGCATCGCATCCCTGCAAAATCGAGAGTAGGGACGATTGCCGAGCCATTGTCCAATCGCACTGCCCCCGCCCGACGATCCTTGAACCGGCTCTCAGGGACGACTCGCGCGACATCCTCACTGGCACTACTGTACGAGCGGGCTCTCTGAGCAGCATCCCCATACCCAGCTCCTAACCAACTACATTATTGCAGTAGTAAGACGGTGAGTATAATTTCCCATTTATGTCAAATCTCAGATGTCCTCCGACGGACATCAAAGCCTACTACTCGGCCTATACCCACTTCAATTTCTCTCACAGTTTTCCTCTCTTCGTGATCCCTACCTGTCAATATCAACGATCTCTCCATACTACAGCTTCCTCGATACAACAGCAGCTATGGCTGAGCACCACGAAGCCCTTAATCCAATCCACCCCTCCGTTCTCTCCTCGCTCGACCCCACCTTCATCGCCCTGTACAACGAGCATGTAGCTCCCATTCCGAACAAACCAATCGATCTTGATTTCCTACGTTCAAAATACTCCGTCCTTTATTCGTACGGTACAGCGCCGGCTCCCGAGGTAGCAAGGACTTATGATTCGAAAGTTCCGGGCAATGGAGGGGTAGAGATAGAGGTCAGGGTCTATGAGCCAGCAACGCCAGGACCATGGCCAGTGCATATATCTTATCATGGCGGAGGTAAGAATAAAACAAAATGGAAGGGAAAACTTACGGAAGACAAATCACTGAAAGAGAATAGGCTGGGGACTCGGAGACTTGGACACAGAAGCCCACATTTGCAAGCACATCGTGGCACTGGCCAACGTAGCAGTAATAGACGTGAACTACCGTCTGGTCCCTGAAAATGTCTTCCCCACCGGTATTCTCGACTCATTCGCCGCCCTCCAACACATAGCTTCTCCTAAAGGTGCGAAGCAATTCAACATTAATCCGAGTCGGATATCGGTTGGAGGACCTTCAGCAGGTGGGAATATCGCGCTCATAATGGGACATCTGGCTAGGGATGCGAGTATCCCTTTGAAGCTGATCGCAGTGGGAACGCCTACAGTCGACGATTTGAGCAGATACACCTCTGCCTCCCAGAGCCCCTATCCCTCAATGCAGACCATGGAATTCGCCCCAACACTAAATTGGGCACGTCTGAAATGGTTTGATGTCTTGAAATGGAACAGTCTGAGTAAAGACGAGACAGAGAGGCAGAAGCAGATGAAAGATGTGGCTTGGTTCGCGGACCTAATGCAAGCACCTAGCTTTCAGGGGTTACCCAAGACGGTGATTTATACGGCGGGTTGTGATCCGTTGAGAGATGAGGGAGAGGCTTATGCGAGGAGACTGGTGGAGAGCGGCTGTGAGGTTACTGTGAAGAGGTTTCCTGGTGTGCCGCACCCTTTCATGCATATGGACGCTGGTAAGTTGAGCCGCTGTTTTGTGCGGAACTGTACTGACTGAGACTTTAGCGCTTCCACAAGCGAAGCAGTATATTCAGATGCTGGCTGCAGAGATTAAGCATTGTTTATCATAGGTCATGAGAAATTGACATATCAAAACTATCCTCTCCTTCTTTCTATCTTAACCTCAATAAACTCAGTGCATGACTTCAAAAACACATTGTCTCTCGATTCTAGTTCTTTGAGAGATTAGGGCTAAAGGCTTGTGGTCAAGTGACCAAAAAGAACAATTTCCGCTTGTTGAGATCAGAGGCTTGAGCTTATTGTTCACATATGTTAACAATAGCCCACAATGGTATTCTTTTCAATGTTGCGGCTCAAAGGAAAGCCTTAGCTCTATATAACTTTCCAACGTAATCAGCATTTCCTTGACCTGTTTCTGCCTGTACATTTCTAATCCTTCGTTTATTACTTTCCCTTCCAATACCATGTGCATCCATCCTAGCCCAGAAAACGTGGACTTGCCCCTGGCGGGCATGCCAAAAATCAACCAAGACCGTCTCACCTTCGGCATGGAATTCGAATTCGCCATCGCCGTCCTCCCCTCGGGTGCCGTCGACCCATCCCCAGACGGCCGCAAAATCCGCGGCTTCGACGGCAGCAGCAGCACCATGACCGGTGAGGACTGTGTGCTCACAGACATCGCTAAAACGCTCACCGATGCAGGCATCACAAGCTGGGCAAGGCTCGACTCAATACTCTCTAGTGCGTCCCAAGAAGAGCGGTATGCTGCGGGTGAAAGCGATGTTACCGTATGGCGAGTTGAGGATGATTCTTCCATCAATTTTCCCGCGGATGGGAGTCCGTATGATTGGTACCAGGTTGAGGTCAAGACTCCGCCTTATTATTTTAGCAGGCAGGCTTTAGATACAGTGAAGAAGGTGTGCGAGGTGCTGAGTTGTACTTACAGGATCAACTGTAACGAATCCTGTGGGCTTCATATCCACGTCGGGAATGGCCTCAAGGGATTCAGCTTGGAGATCCTGCGGAAGCTCTACGCAACGCTCTGGACTTTCGAGCCGCAGATCCAGACCATTCATCCTACTCACCGCTTAGTAGGGAATATCTACTGCAAAAATCTCCGCGACGCCAGTATCATGAGTTTCAAAACGTTCCAACCCGGACGTTCTAAAACAGCCAGAGGCCTCGAGCTTCTCCTCAACAACACGAACACCGTCTATATTCTCGCGAATGAAGTCGGTGTTGTGGGAGGTAGACCAGCTTATAGTATGGAAAACATCCAGGATGAGGCCTCGGACGCACTCAAGAACACGATTGAGTTCCGACAATACAGAGCCACGCTCTCGCCGGAAGAGAGCGCTAATTGGGCGCGTTTCTGTGTTGGTTTGCTTGAGTTCGCGGATACGGTGAAGGAGGACAGGTTGAGATTGTTTTTGGAGAGGCATATTGATCATACACCGAAGGATTTCATGCTGGGGCAGGTGCTTGTTGCCCTTGGTATGCCGCATTTGGTGACGCATTTTGAGGCGCTGGTCGCTGCTAAGGAAGTGAGGGAGGGCAAGGGTAAGTTGTCAAATTTAGAAAAATGAGGTAAGATTTCATAAACATTGTTCTTTTGAAAGGACTTTCCATGACCACGAGTCGTGTACATTTTCGTTGATTTCATGTAAGTATTATATAAATTATCCAATAAAGCACTAAGGTGTGGAGAAGTCAAAGGTATTCCGTAGATAATATTATATTTCATGTAATGTTCACGGCCGTAAAGTTAAGCCTCGAGAATGTAAATACATTGAAAGTGGAGAAGAGATGGGTATCATTAATTAAAACGTATATGTCCTCCAGTAATACCGCTATGCATCAATATCAACGTGTCAAAAAGTCACACTTGCCAATCTCTAAAGTTACCCAGTAACGAATTTGAGCTATGCACGTCTACCAGCAGCACAGGCACATTCTGACCGCCAATCAATTTGCATTGGTTGTTCTTCGATAAATCATCAACGCAGCAAGCATGGCACAGGCTGTCGCTCCAAGCGTGACATACAAACTCGTTCGATCAGGCGCTTCCTCCTCACTCTTCGGGAACGCTGAACTGGGATTCGTAGCGGCTTCCGCTAGAGTGACAAAGAGCTCGCTGATGCTATTCCATGTGACGCTGACATGTAATGGGGCGCTCATGTTCAAGCTCATAGTATACTCATCCGGCTGCATTTCCGATCTTTGCGTGGTCTTGTCCTGATCGGCCTTCAGAGCTGTATAAATACTTGGGAGCTCGTCAAGCTGGGGATATTTCGTCCGTAATTGAACAATGTGAGAGAACGAGTCAGGGTCGGAGGAGTCATAGGTGTAGCATATCAAATCACAAGCGTCGAGTTTTGCCTGGTTTTCAAGAATTGCTGGTTCCAACTCGCCTAACTCCTCCAGAATGAGGTAACATTGCTTGCCACCTTGCAGTTCAACACTATTGACTGCGGTACGAGGTTTGATAGTTGGGCGGTAAAGAGAATCGAAAGGTCGGTTGAGGAATGCATCGAGTAGTGACGATTTTCCTGAGGAGGCGGCACCGAGCACATAGCAGAGGACTACATTGCGCTCAACACGGCCGGGGCGTCGCCGCCGTTTCCTTGCTTTTGTTATTTTCAAAGCCGAGGCCGTAGAGTCTCGGGCATTAAAAGGTTCGAAGCCTAGGTATGCTAAGTAGGCGAGAGTAGTAGTTGGAGACACAAATGTGGTCATTGACCACTGAGCAAGCCAGCCTTGGAGAGTGATATAGCCTGCTTCATTGCGCACTGTCGAGGAAGGAAAGGAGGTTTCCAGCCAAAATGGAGGTAGCCCTGGAGTAGGGGCAAAAAGTGCATCAAGCTCAGAATCGTTTAATCCACCATCATTGTCCTTGTCGAACAATAGAAACAAATCCACAAAGAATCGGTACCCAGCAGGACTGAGCTCGGCGGAAGAGTACTCAGGAAGTTCAAATTTAGGGTGGAGGAAGCTGTCTTTCAAGCTCAGACTGTCTGTGTAATGGTATTTTCGAAGGATAATCCATATCGTCTCATGTCTGCCTTTCTCGGCAAAGATCTTGTTCAGATGAATGAACCCCCTTTGATCTATGCCTTTATCTAAATCAGACCTTGGCGAGGCTTTGCTTATGGACACCTTGATGTTGTCGAGATCGTCCGTTGACAATGGCTTCTCAAAGCATTTTGCTTGGAAATCGTGCATCTCTTTGTCGTTCAAATATCCGTCTTGGTCCTTATCTGACAAGTAGAATATCCTTTTCAATGCGGATACCGCGGCGGGCTTCAGGTTGCCCTCCTTGGAATCGAAGAGAGGAGCAATTGGATGTGTGACGGCCTTTTGGCACAAGAAGAAAACCTCATTAACATTGTGATGTTCCCGGGCGCTCGTCCGTATGCAAGAATCTATCTCCTTAAATTCCGCCATGACTGGAAGCATTTCATCCTCCACTACCTGGGCTGTATTTCCGTTTGTCGTCAAGTCCGACTTATTCGCGCACAGAACCACCGGTACGTTGACTCCGAGAGAGCGAAAGTAGGGCATCCAGAATAAGGCAACTCGTTCATAGCTGTAATGATCCGAGTAGACCAACAATATCACGTTTGACTTCCGGATCTCCTTTCGCAGTGTATTCCGTTCCTGCGGTAAGGCAGAGGTATCGACGATGGTCGTTGTGACATTCTCGGGAGTCCCAATACTGGGTGGAATGGTGATCTGGGGAAGGACGGATTGGATTTTGTTTGTCACGAAGACATCCTTCACGAGTGAAGTAATCAGGCTGGATTTCCCGGCGCCTTCGTCTCCGCAGACGCAGATGCGGACTGATCTGTGTGAGCCCATGCCGCATAGCTAGTGGAGGGGGAGAGAAATACCTGTAGCCATGCTGATGTTGTTTCAGCCTCGCAGGACGCGGCTGTCCATCCCAGAAGCCAAAAGCTGGTGGCACAAGCAGAAGGAACCGGACCGGGCACCAGGGGTATGGAGGGAATCGAGGGAATCGAGACGAGCTGGAGAATCTTGCCGGGAGAAGGGAGAAGCTGGCGATCAGCACCGGTGTTGCTCTATTGGGGTTCGATGGGCGTTTCTGGCGCTTACGAGTTACGGAGGTACGCCGTGGCCGTGGGTAAGTCGTGGTCGAGTCTCTTCAGAGTACCACTGGCGTGGTACTGGTGGTAGCCGGAGTTAAGGTTCCTCGTTAAGGTTCCTCGTTAAGGGTGACGCTGACGCTTCAGCATGCTTGCCGCGTGTTGACAGGCAGGCAACGTGCAGTTGCAGTGGGATTTAGCCTAGCCCGCCAGGCCCGCCAGGCCCTTCCCTTCTCCACATTGGGGAAGGGGAACTGGAACTGGGAAGTCCTCCACGAGCATCCAACCCTCCACCCTCCACCCTCCACCACCCTCCTTGCTCCTGTGCCTTTAATATATTTTTCATGCCCTTTTCTGTCAAGCTCTTGCCTCCCGAAGGGCAATACTCGCATCGTTTCCCGCCTTAAAGTCATTTGCTCACCGGGCCGCATATCCAAAGTCGATAGGTAATCGCTACCCCGAGCCCGAGCTGAAGCGTTATTGTCCTTCCAGGCCGTTACCCCACACTTCACAGTGTACCTTGCATCTCAGCTCTGGGCCACTTCAGCGTCATCTGCAACGCAGCAGCAGCTTCAACAAATACCAAGCCTCTATCCCCAGACTTCCTTCCTATAATTGATCTGAAGTAGTCTGCCAATTGCAGACACCACAAAACACCACAAAAGCACCATGTTGTAAGTCCCCCTCGCGACTACAGTTGCTGTCCCGCACTGATAGGAATCACATCAGTGTTCTACCACCGCCCCCAAGATACCCGTCCCAAGCTGCGTACAATCTTGCCGTTCAGAATGGACAAGCTGCGCCCATGATCGAGACAAACAACATCCTCTCGCACCCGACAGGGCCTGAATATCAGTTGGTCGTAGGTGAAGGTAGGCTGCGGCGCATTTGACAGGAGATGACGAACGCTGAACGTAACAACAGGCACATATATCTTGAAGGAAGATCTGCATCTAGCAACCCCACCTCCTCACCCCTCCGAAGCACCGGTTGTGAACCCGAACCCGCTTGCAACAACTCCTCAACCAGCTACAGCTGGGACCAAACTATCTCTGCTATCCTTGAGCTCTCGAAGCACGCCACCAGCTTTATACAAAGTCGAAACAAACAGGAGCACGCGATCAAATATCAACTCAAGCATACAAGAGCATCCTAGTGAAGGCAGAGCATCTGGTGATCAGGTGCCGCCAAGTAGCGATGGAGGCGACACATCACTCACTGGCAGTGCTAGTGCCGTAGCTGCCCTTTCCATTGGCTCTGCGCCTGCATTTGGTGAGGGCAATTCTATGCTTCTAGCCACGGGGAAGGATGCTGGGAAACGACGGAAACCGAAGAACAACATTGCTAAGAGCAATTCCTCTTTCATCTCAAGATGTATCGTCCACGAAAACCTCGCCAAGAGACTACAAGATCGTCCAGCAGATGGATACTTTGCTTTCGCCAACATCAATCGGGCATTTCAGTGGATAGATTTAGCCTCTTCACAAAAGGTGTGGCGTTCTGGAGTTAATTTCAACTGAAGAGAGCTGACACAGGATCCAGGCCGAACATTTGACAAAAATCCTCTTCACCAAAGGTCATTGTCTTTGCCACGACATTAATCAGCTGACGAAAAGTCAAAATCATATCGATTTGATTATGGGCTTTTCTACTGGAGAGATCATATGGTTCGAAGCCATATCACAGAAATATACTCGCCTGAATAAAAACGTTCGTAGTCCTCCGTAGCTGTCTGAAGAATCATGTACTGATCTGCATTAGGGTATAATAAATGCAACTCCAGTGGCCGAGATTCGATGGATCCCAGGATCGGAAAACCTGTTCCTTGCGGCACACATGGACGGTTCACTAGTGGTATACGACAAAGAGAAAGACGATGCCGCCTTCTTACCAGAGGATCATAGTGCTCCCATGAATGGCACATCGGAGACGAGTAACGGCAATGGCGAAGGCGAGCACTCCGCTAAGCTCCACATCGACAAGTCGGTACACTCTAAGAACCAAAAGTTCAATCCAGTATCTTTCTGGAAGTTATCAAATCAACGTATAAATGCTTTTGCATTTTCACCTGACAACAGGCACATTGCTGTTGTATCTGAGGATGGAACTATGCGTATTATTGACTATCTCAAAGAACAGTTCGTGTTTTATCCCCAACAATGAACGATTCGTATGCTAACTTTCCCTAGACTTCTAGACATTTATCCAAGCTATTATGGCGGATTCACCTGCGTTTGTTGGTCGCCAGATGGTAAGTATGTGCTTACCGGTAGTCAAGATGACTTGGTCACTATCTGGTCTGTCGCGGAAGCTACAATAGTTGCTCGATGTCCAGGTCATGGGTCTTGGCCTACTGCGGTATGCTTTGACCCATGGAGATGTGACGATAAGAACTATCGGTTCGGGAGTGTAGGCGAAGACGCCAGACTACTTCTATGGGATTTTAGCGTTGGCATGCTACATAAACCAAAAGCAGTAAGCCTTTCTATTATCTAGCCTGTTTGGTAGAGACTTACTAAGCGTGAAACAGTCATCCGTAAGGCAAAGAGGCAGTATATCCTCACGCTTCGCAAATCCACTGCAACGAACCGAGACGTCAAACACCGCGAGCAGGTTAAGGTCAAATTCAAACCTCTCCACCAACAAAGATGATGAGCATACCATTGTGCATGAAGTGGAGCCATGGGCTGCTGTTGCAAAATTGCCACCTGTTATGGTAAATCCTCTTGATCCTGTAAAATTCCAGGGATCAATCTGACAAGCAGCAGACCAAAGTCATCGACCCCGACCCACTATGTTGGTTGGAATTCACTGAAGAATCTATCATTACGAGCTGTAAGAGTGGTAGGTCTATGTCTGAATTTTCGGAGAGAAGTTGCGCTAATATCTTATCAGGACATATTCGTACATGGGACCGACCTCGAGATGGGTCCAACGAGAGTGATTTGGCTTCTTCTACGACATAGTATTCAGTTGATTCGCCCTTAAATTTGTATAATTACTTGAGCGACACACAGCATTTGATATGGCATATGAGACTTGTTTTGAGGTTTTACCCCTAAGTCCATTGTGTTAAGCCAGTATTTGCTACTACGCGAGCTGGGATCCCTCGGTACTCATTGGTCCGATGTTATGTCAATCCAGACGCTTACACGCGAAATCATAATCTACATTCCAACAAATATTTCACGCGACCAAGACCTCTTAAATATCATTCACTGCCTTGGCACTCCCTGCTCCCCCAACACACTTTCTCCTGTGTCTGTTGGTCACCATGCTTTCATTTGGATGGAGGGTGTTTTTTGCCACTACGTCCTTATTTCACAGTGTCCTGTCTGGAAGATCTGACCCAATCGCAACCATGGAGACAGCCACTGTGTCCATAACCCTATATCAGAGGACAATCACCTCCATAAAGACACTATCTCAGTAAACGGCCGCTGTTTTCAACAAGACAACTACGATATATCTGCTTGACAGAACCGAAACCCTTATCCGGACTGTTGACCGTCCTCAAATTTCTCCTCCGTCGACAGCGGCGGATTTAGACTGCAGCGCACATCATGCTCCCACTACATCCTCAACTTCTAAACCCCATAGAAAGCGGACTCCTGCAACCATAACCTCGTTCGTTTCCAAAGCTTGTGCTGAGTCAATGTGTTCCCCTAGAACAATCCTCGAAACCACCATCCCGACTTGCTCAGCAAACGAAGGAAGCACCTTGACCACCACTCCCACTCTCGAACCCGCAACTGCTGGGCAAAACCTCACGATCACTGAAATATTCACGCAAATAGACCCAGTAACATCTTACGTCAACATTGCCTGCGCTGCACAATCTTGTCCGGTATCAACAGTCACTGTCATGATTGGCAGGGAGCATAGCAGTCGTAGGGGGGTGACTGTTACGTCGACTGCTGCTACTACTACCTTGATAACGGTTTCGAATAGCGTATCGACTGTTTGGAAGACTGTCACCAGCATGGTCGAACGACCTTGCGCGCGTGTTACCGACACTTCAACTTCTACATATCAGGGAGTTTAGTTAGCACTCGAAGACAAAATTCCAGAAGGGAGATGATGGAGAGGTCGAATTACAATATACCGCTAGTATCTTTTTGATTTGGGGGGAAAGGGGAGGTCTAATGACATGGCACCTGAATTTTACAGATCCTTATTTAGGTTAGTGTTCCCGTCAATAGCTATATGGCAAGCTGTCTTCAAAAGGTTGTGTCGTCATTAGGGGAATGGTAAATGATTAAGGAGACTTTATACACTTTTGTCATTCTCAATATCCTGGGCTATTGGTTGGTTACAACTTGAAAGTCATCATCACGTGTAGTAAGAGCGGGACAGCATATCTTCCCCGCCGGGTAAATGCAAACTCCACTCACATACAGCGTTGAAACGCCCTACCAAATCGTAAGATCTTAGAGAGCTAGGATGTGTGATTCCGTGACTTCGTGGCATGCATATGTATAAAAGCCTCACTCTCCATTCCCATTCTTGAATTTTTGGACGTAACTCAACCTAGCATGAGACAGTCTTATTAACCATTCATAGTCTCTCCTCCTAATTTCTGCAACTCTTCAAGCCTACTAAAACCCCCAAACATATTCCCATCACCAACTCCCAAATTGGTCAAAATGGGCAGTATCCAAGAACCCCCCGAATACACCCTCACCGACGCCCAAAAACAACACTTCCTAACGCACGGCTATGTAAAGATCCCCTCCTGCTTCACGCGCTCCCAAGCCACTTCCTTCACCAACAATCTCTGGACGCGTCTCGGCGTCTCCCCAACCGACAAATCCACCTGGTCCACGGTCTCCGAACGCACAAATATGCCCTGGCACACACATGTCAAAGTCTCGGATTTCGCGCCCAAAGCGTGGAGTGCTATGTGTCAGTTGCTTGGGGGTGAGGAGAGAATTAGTGAGAAGGAAATGTTTAGGGGATGGAGTGATGGGTTTATTGTTAATTTGGGGAAGGAGGAGTTTGAGGAGGAGGGGTATGAGGGGGGCAGCTTGAGGGAGTTGGATGGGTGGCATAATGATGGGGATTTTTTTGTGCATTTTTGTAAGTGCATTTTTGTTTCTCGGAATTTTGAGGATGGATCTTGTGGAAAGGGGCTGAGAGTGAATAGTGGATAGTCCGGAGCAGGCATTGTTGGTTATTCCGCTTTGGAGTGATATTGAGCCCAAAGGAGGTGGGACTGCGCTGGCGTGTGATGGGATTAAGTGGATTGCGAAATACATGGTACTTTTCACACCCTGTTTCTCCGGCTTTGATACTGAACGGTTGATAGTATGACCATCCCGAAGGCTGTACCCCGTGGATGCGCTCCTTGAATGATCCAACGCATGCCGAATATGAAGGCCGCGAATTTTGGCAAGCGCTCGCTTGGGACAAATCTAAGATTTCGGAATCAAGTATAATTGAAGCGACTGGTGAGGTTGGAGATGTCTTCCTACTGCACCCATTCATGCTACATTCTGCTTCCAAGAATCTGCTGAGAAGACCGAGGGTCATTACAAATCCACCAGTGAGCTTGAAGGAGCCGTTTTGTCTAGATAGGCAGGATCCAAGGGAGTATAGTTTGGTAGAACAGAAAACTTTGAATGATTTAGGGCATCCTGAAGGCTTGAAGGGATGGAAGATTGCAGCGGAGAGGAAAGAATGGGTTCCTAGGCGGGTAAAGAGGATGGAGGAGATGAGAAGACAGGAATTGGAGAGATTGAAGACACCATAGATATTGTATTCGTAGATGAAGAAAGCAGTTTAGTGCCCGAATCCCAACATATCATAACCAAGTAAATTACGGTCCACCTCGGCGTGTAATCCGAGACGCCCCCCGTGCCTTACGACCTCATTCTCAGCCTCCTTTCCCCTGAGCCGGTCGACAATTGCTCCAATGGCGTACATGTATTCCATTACGCGTTCTTTGACTCCGCAACAGAATTCGTTCACAGCGAAATGGAGATCTTCCCCAAGAGGTGTGCTCGGATCGAACCAAAGAAGTGCTAATGCGACTACACCGATGAAAAACTCACAACCCTTGTAAGCGGTCCAGGATTCATCTTCAAAAGTCGTCCAAAACACGAACTCCATGAAGCCCTTCCACGAGCGCTCACCAGTGCTGTCAACGAAGTAAAATCGCTTGTAGGACACGTACACGTTCCCGAGTACGGCACATGCCAGCAACGGACGCCAGAAATCCTGCATAAATTTTTGAAAGTAGTCATCGTATGGAAAATCGAGGTCGGCCTCGTCCTCCTGCCTTTGGCGTTGTTGCGTAGCACGAAGCTTATATAAATAATCGCAAGAGAAAACTAAACAAAACGCTATTCCAGCCTCATCGTTCATTGTGCGTGCTAGTAGTATTATAAATGCCGCTAATATTTCTCGTTTTGGCGTTGGCCAGCGTTCTTCGCGAAGCGCTTGTCTGGCATCGATGTCGTCTGCGAGGGAATACAGGGTGATCAGCAGTAGGAAAACCGAGAACAGCATCAGAAACAATAAATTGGAGGCTTGATTCATGATCCATTTCTCGTTGGTAGTTGATGATAGAAGTATTCTTTCGATGGGGTCCACATTAGTAGCGAGGATTTGAACTTTTGAGGCCGTGGCCATTGGTGATATTTCTGGGAATGCTTGTAGGAATTGCTCAAAGGCTTTAGCACATGTTGCCCCCATATTCGAAGTGCAGTCGAGAGACATCCTGGTGCCAGAGTTGAGAGGCATCGATGTATCCTGGAATTCTTCGAGTGGAATGTAATTTGAATTTTGAAACCATTGAAATATGAATTGATTTTTGTAGATCAAAGAAACAGAAGGCTATTGAGCTGAGAATGTGGACTTCTGTAAAAGGATTTACAGTCCAAAAAATAATTTTGGTACAGACTGAGTATATTTGTGCTAAGGCATTTTCTGCTTAGTGAGTCTGGTCCGGAATCGCGACCAAAGTTGGAAATGGGACAGCCCGTGACACTAGAATTTATAGGTGCACTTTTAAAATTAAACTTGAAGGAGAGGAGACGTTCAACCAGACTAGATAGCCATTGCTCCAAAAGGGCCTGAGTAAGAAAGGGAAAGCGCTGCCAACACACCAGCACATGACAGTGGAAAGAGATGGAAAAGTTGTAACTTCGGAGATTTTGAAGAATGTAAACTGCACATCAACCACTACGAAGCTTAGAGGACACGCGCCCAAATTTGAATAAATGGTGGATCTAGAGAACGGCAGCAAGCTCTAAACCAGCCAAATTCGGCAGAAAGTGAATGTCCCTTAGGAGCACAACTGATATAGTTTATATCTGAAGGAAAAGGCGATTAAGGGTTATAGCTAAAGTCTGAAAGTTAAATGATTAGGTAGAGTCTGTGATGCCAAGCCCCACCTTACAGGTACAAGAGACAACCCCATCGGTGTGTGCGACTCGAACAGCAAGGTCGTTTTAAAGTTCTGACAGGAGCATTGGTTCTTCAGAAACCCAGCTCCCTGCACCACTACTGCAGGGGTTTGAAGGGTGGGCATGGCTGCATACTTGAAGGAACAGCACCCAAATTTGAACTTGTTGCAGATCGCGTCCACACACACCGAATGCGGGGTGGGCCTTAATGCGACCTTCATGTGAGCTGGAGGCGTAGAAAAAAAGTGTCAAGATAAGCTTCTCTCGTCAGTGAGAGTGACATAAAATATGACGAAAGTGGCTCAAAACTCCGATTTGCAACAAGAAAAAATCATGTTTCGAAGAGGCTTTTGGCGTTACCTACGGCTGCGGCTAGCCTTTGATGGAGGACGGCGTCCAAGGAACTGTCAACTGCCGGGACGCTAAATACTTCGGATGAGACTGGGACGTGCGACAAAGCATTATTAGGGTATCGTAGACTAATCCACCAGTGGAACTTCCATGACTCCTCTCCCGAAGAATTCGCTGATAGTCCCGAATTTATCTCCGCTCTGTGCCAATGCGCTGAGAAACATGTCATGTTTATCCGCACTGTCTTCCTGGGCTCTTCTGATGGCGCGAATCGTGTCATTGTCCTTCCTACAATTGGGGCATTCGCCCTCCACGTTCCCATCTTCATCCGGCTGCACATTGATGCAATGTTGGTGGAAGCTATGTTTGCACAAAAAATGTACAGCAGGTAAGTAGAGCTGCGAACCACAGGATGAACAACGTGTATTGTTGAAGGTTTGAGGCTTCGTCGCCAGGTCTGTAATCTCTTGCCGTTTATCGTGAGTTTCGGAGCGATAAGATTCGATGAGTCGCCGATTGGAAGCGATCTCTTTGCGCTCGCGCTCGATGGTCTGCTGAAGATATGTCTTAATCATTCCCATCGTAGCGACAGCATTTGTGCTCAAGGTTTGAATGACTTGCAAAGGGGCCATCAGGCCGTCATTGTCAATTTTCTTAAGCACAACGTCAAGTTCATCGCCGGCTTCTTCGAGAATACGTGGATCTGACGTGAAATAAGAAAGTGCAGCCGGGTAAAGCTGCGGTTCTTCCGGACCGTATTTTCGAAGTGCTTTGATGGCGCCACGAGTGTCTTTGGCGGAAGTATAGGAACGGAAAATATCAAATCGCAGGCCAGCTTGCTCACGAACGAGAGTTGTACCATCCCGGAAATTAGAGAGATGGGATAGTAGAAGGACGTTTGAGGTATCGATTGGAATATCCTTGCCCTCGATCAATTTCTTCGCTTTGGCCTCCCACTCTTCTCTATTGTCGCCTTTCTTTTCGTTTGATTTGTGCAGATACATCTCGAATAAAGTTGTGTATAGATCGATCTTGTCGCGTTCCTTGAGGTCTTTTTCATGTATGCACGCTTCTAAGAAGATTATGAATTCGTCTGGATGATCCACAAAAGATGAGAACGCAATCCTTGGCTGTGGCGGGGTGTATTGAGGGACACTTAATTGATCAGCGGCTTCGATTACCTGGTTCTCACTGACTGTTGCAGCGATGTTTCCTTGGGTAGGTGGTGATGCGACTGCCGATGTATTCATGTATGGTAATGGGAGAAGGTCTTTCAGATTCTGCACTGCATTGACCGCTCCCGCAGCATAGCCTGGCTGGTGAGACGACTCTTCTACGGCGACGATGTCCTTTTTGGGCTGGTAACGACCAGTGAAGTACTCAATAAATAGCTGAGTCGTTTCATTCGGACAGTGTCCCAGAAGAACCCTTGCATACTTCATCAAATTCGGATACATCTATCTGGAAGTCAGAATTGTTCTCGTTCCATATGGAAACGAACTTACAGCTTCAGGCTCTAGGCGCGAAACATATTGGAGCGCCTCCGCATAACTTTTCGAATCTTCTATCAAAATATCGACTACCAGCTCGTGTTCGCTGTGCTTAGTAGCGAGGTATGCTGCTTGTTCGTAGTATCCACCTTGCCTGCACATTGAAATTGCAGTGTCCAAATCGAATTTTAAATCACCAGGAGATTTAATGAATTTTTCGAGCTTGTCGATGTCTTTCAACTTGGCATAGCAATTCAGAAGCAATGTGGTGTGATCCGCAGTGGCTTTATGATGCTCATGGAGTTGCTCGAGGTATTCAATCAAATTATGTATCCTTTGCGTGTCAAGAAACTATTTCATTAGCAAACATTGTGATGGGGGAATAGGTGGTGTACCTTTCGAATTACTTGAGAGGGTTCAGTGTTGTCGATTGCTTTCAGGTATTGCTGCATTGCAGCATCATAGTCGCCCTTCTGATATGAATAATCTCCATATTTGCGCAAGATGACATTTTGCTGAGCTTGATCCATCCCAGCCTTCCGCGCTAAACTGAGAGCGTTCACGTAGAGATTTCTCTGGTATAATATTTCAAGCCTCTGTTGCAATGACTTCTGGTGGTAACGAAAGATCTGAAGTCAAGTATTAGCAATTATCCTTAGAAATTTCTTACAAAACCTTACCTTGCCGTCTTGCGTTAGAGTAAATAAGTCACCCCAGATCCTAAACATTGCTTTGACCTGGGAAACTAAGGATTCAGAATGTGCCACAAAACGTAGATCAGTGTCTAACAAGGTAAAAGTCGATGTGTTGAAGATCTCATCTGCTTTCGCACCACCAAATCGACGAAGTGTACTAGTTTTGGCTGAGGTAGTGGATGTCGTTGGAGGTGAGACGAGGGCAATGTAGCCTTCGTATATCGAGACTAAGCTCTTGGGGCTATCGAATGCAAAACACGGACCTCGCCCATCATTAATTTCATATCGTGGTCCATAGTAGTAGATAGCGTCGTCTCGTGCTACAATGATATCACCAGTATCCTTGTCGACAGCCATACATCCAACGGCACATCCGAATTCTTCCTTGTATCGAGCCGGCTGCCCAGCGCCCTTTCCCGAGATGACAAGCGTCAGGATGCGTGCCGTAGTCGCAACATACAGTGTTGTCAGCTTCGACTCCTCGCGCAGCTCAACGCCGGTGACAGGATCTTCCGATTCGTATACTGTTCTTTGTTTCGCGCCTCTATCGTGTACTAGATCCCCCCGTACGACAGTAACCGACCCATTCCCAAAGCCAACTGCCAGTTGTGATAGGTCGTCGAGGGCTGTAAAGGCAGATACCTATTGGCACGATGGCACGATCAGCCGCATATCCACAATGGCACGACTCTGTTTTTGGAAGTGCGCGTAGGGGCGGACCACTTACTGGAAATGGCTTACGCCCATTCTGTATGTTCAAGGTTGATTGACAAGTTGGTAGCCCCGTCTTTTTCACTGGCTTGTCTAAAGCCCATACTTTCAATATGGGCTCATTTGGCAGATCTTCCTAGGAAACATCAGAGCTGTTGTTGGAAGGGTCAATCAGATCTACACACAGATAATGTTACCAGTAGCGAAGTCCCCTCCACCTGCTTCATGTGTGTGATAGACCCCGTCTCGTATGCCTGGAAGGTACGCACGACCTTGAAGGCTGGGGAAAGAATGCGGACAACGCCATCGAAGCTGCCGAGAAAGAGGCTTTCAGAGCCGGAGCAGACGCAGCTGATCTCGTTGCTCTCAAAGAACGACTTGCTCTCATCGTCCGGGGGGTTGACCTGGCTGACCTCGAAGAAATCGAATGTTTTCCACTGTACGGTGACGCCTACTTAGCTGCAGCTTCGAAGGGCGGGATTGGGTTGGAGAGGGGTTGCAGGAAAGGCAGCTCACCGAAGTTAATGCCATGGCCCTTCTAGATCTGCAGGACGAAGCTCATAGCAGTCGGTCGCAGCATCCAAATCCGCTTCGATATCGACGACTATCGCGCTTACCGTATTGTCCTTGTTTGTGCTGTGCTGTGCTGTGCTGTGCTGCGCGTGTTTGTTTGCTATGGAGCTCTCCAGCAGAGGCGTCATTCGCATATTCGGCTGAGATGCTAAAGGTGCTGGGATGCGTGTTCAACTTGCAGGGATTCACAGCGCCCGTTCCGCAACGCGATGCAGCGGGGAGTGAAATCAGTTAGCGGCAAATTCAGTCTGGAACCTCGAAAATGCTAATCGAACCTCCCCCCCCCCCCCTCTCCCCTCCTGCTGTCGCCCCCCCATCATGTTCGCCCGACGACCCCGACTACCACTCTACGCTTGCACCTGCACCTGCACCTGCACCTGCACACCAACCCCGCTACGCTACGACTACTCTCCCAGAAAGAGGGGCACACACTCGAGAAGACGTACGGTACGAATGCTAATGCAGAGCACATTTCTAGGGCTTCTATATGGTAAGGTAGGTAAGGTAATCTTGCGCCGGTGCAGTGCAACGCCGAGAGCCCTATCACTGCCATTGCCACTGCTGCTCACATGCTGCAGCTTTGAATGGGCTCCTTTACGTTTATGTATGCCTCATAGCTTTCTCAAAGAGGCAAACCCATCTCAATCTTACCCGGGAGGCCATTGGCGGCGGCTTTCAAGGGGTCGTCGGCCCGCAATGTAGCATTGGGACGACATGGGAATGCGGGATACCAACGGCCGCTGCATCTAATCCATCTCAGACAAGCGACGTCCTTGCTCATCCCGAAGGTTCGGCATGCTGATGCATGGATTGCTGGTGGTGTGCGGGCAAAAAGGCACCGTCCTGTTGCGTCCAATAACCTATGTGGTGGCTCCAATTCCAGACAAATGAAACCCAAACAGCGAGCTCACATATGTTGTGTCCTCGGCATGAGTTTGCGGCTTTTGGCATATCGATCTTGTACCACAAATGAAGATTTCCTGTGCGTTCTTTCCTCTACATTCATATCATTTTCTGCGTTTCTAGCTGCAAGCTACAAATGGCATGTGCGAAGGATTGCAAGAGCGCGTCCCAAGCGGCCAGCACTTCTCCCCTCATACCATTGGCCTGACGGCCGTGGCAAGGGTCCTTGTGGGGTAAATCTCGATGCAAGAATGGGAAGATAGGGTGCCAGTCTTTGGAAGTGTGTCAAGAATCATGAACCCCCCACAATGGCAGCTTCTTCTTTTGGCTCGCTTCTCTTCGGCGGGTCTTCCCAAAGTCCTCCTACTTCGGCGCCAAAACGTCATATACCACCGTCCGGATATAGTCTGCGTACTGGGCTCGATCTCAAGATCCCAGCACCTTGGCCTGGCTCCGATGGGCTGGACAGTCGGAAATGTATCTCAAAACTGTCAAAATTTCCCTATTCTGTATTGCTCAACTACATCCTAGCTGCGCAGCAGCATATTCATCATTCCAATATGTAGTCATTCATGATGATCTTGAATATCAATGCCCAACTTGATGAAGAGGCTTATCGTCAGTATTTTGAGCAGTCATGGGCTTGCGTTATCCGGCGATCCTAAGCATTCAGAGTTTCTTGCTTAGTTCCTCCAGTCAACCTTGACAGTCAGGATGAAGGAGCGACGTGGCAGTGCGACTGTGGTCTCCTTGGTATCTGCAAGACGCAGCAATGCAGTATTGCCTGTCTCGACGTGAAGACACAATATCCAGGGGGGGGTCCTGAACATGGTCTAGGGGTGAATGTAGGGCCCGAACTCTCGGGTCCAGAGCAACGCAGTCAGCTTTTAGATTCAATCCTTAGAGAACTGCCGTTCCACTTGTGAATATACTTGGGTTTGGATTGGTCACGCAATTGCGCCGATTGAGCCGATCTTGACTCGCAAAAGGACCCCTGGTTCAAATCCCTCACACGGTCTTCTTTGTTCAACTACCATTCAATAATTTAGCAAGTCCTCTACCTACTATTGGCTGCGCTACGTCTACTATTCAAATTCAGACTTGATTTACAATCTTCTGTGGGCTGACTCCTATCATGAAGCTATGGGCCGGTCCGCAGTAGCGTGGGTGGGGTTTCTATTTAAACAAAGCCTCATTCCCCGTCCCTCCTTCTTTCCCTTCAGACAACAGGTACTCTACCTTCGGTTATCCACAGCACCTTAAGCACCAATACCACATTCTTTCCCGACACCCAAACACCACCACACTAACACAAGCAAGTCATCACCATGGCACCTTCAGCTGTCGAAGTCTACCCCACCACTCGCATCCATGACTTAAAGGTCAAGGCCCAGGAGGTTGTCTCTCAACAGACTTCCCCAGCCAAGCTTATCAAGCCTGCTATGCAGCTCACTGGAGCTCTTGATAAGTTTGAGTCCTTTGATGTCACCCCAGTCATTGGCAAGGAGTTCCCCAAAGCCAACCTCGCTCAGTGGCTTGAGGCTCCTAATGCTGATGAGCTCATTCGTGATCTCGCTGTTACTGGTAAGCGCAATATTTCTGACATTCAAGAGAAAGGGTTGTGAACCCTTTCGATCCTGACTAGTACACTTTCTCTGCACAGTTTTTCATATGTTCGGTGTAATCCCTCCCTCGAACCCGAACCTGACGAGTCTACAGTCTCGCAACGTGGTGTTGTCTTCTTCCGCGCCCAGGATGAGCTTACCAATGACCTCCAAAAGGTGCTTTGCCAAAAGCTGGGCGAGCTGACCGGCAAGCCTGCTGACTCCACAATGCACATCCATCCTATCTCAAACAAGTCGTTCCAGTGCAACAAGGACGATGAGATTTCCGTCATCAGCAATGATCTCGCTACTAAGATATTCTGTGACCGCAAGACTGAACAACACAAGAAGAAGCAGTCCCTCAAGAAGGGCTGGCACTCGGACATCACATTCGAGCCTGCTCCATCTGACTACGCTATCTTGAAGCTCACTGATCTTCCAACACTTGGTGGTGGTAAGTCTCTACATTTGGGGAAATGATGTTCACAAGCTAATAAGTCAATAGATACCCTCTGGGCTTCCGGTATGTAATTCTGAAAATTCTTCTCGGCTAATATTTCCCTCCTTTGGACCGCCGCTAAAACTTTCCTTCAGGTTACGAGGTCTATGACCGATTCTCCCCCGCTTACCAGAAATTCCTCGATGGCCTCACTGCCACTTACGCTCAACCCCTTTTCACTCAAGCTGCCAAGGACCAAAAGTTCAAGCTTTACACCGAGCCCCGTGGCTCCCCACTCAACATTGGTGATGAGCTCTCCACTGAGCACCCAGTTATCCGCACCAACCCCGTCACTGGCTGGAAGACCGTCTTTGCTGTCGGTCATCACGTCCAACACATCAATGGCTTGACCGAGAACGAGTCCTCTCACCTGTTGAACGAGTTCCTCCGCATGATTACTGAGAATCATGACCTTCAGTGCCGCTTCAAGTGGAACAACCAGAACGATCTTGGTGAGTTCTCTCGATTGAAAATTCCTTACTACTGCCTTGAGCATCTACTAATGTACTACCCAGCTATCTGGGACAACCGCTCCACTTACCACGCTGCCACTTACGACTATGACAACAATGGTCTCCGCACCGGTCAACGCTGTGTCGGCATCGGCGAGCGCCCATACTTTGACCCCGCTTCCAAGTCAAAGCGCGAGGCCGAGGGTGAGGAGTACATGGAGCCCGGTGAGGGTTTCACTGTCTTCTAGACAACTCATACTACTCTTCCGTTTCTGGGTCTAGATTTAGAAACATATTTGGCTGCCTTACTTCATTTCGAGGCGTTGCATTTGGGATTTCGGACTCGGCGCATTTGCTATTTTTGATTGATGACTGATCATGATTGATGGATGATACCTACTTATGGTCTACGATGTATTCGTTGCTTCGGCAACTGTTATCTTCTGCGACTACGCATAGCTTTGAGATACATACACAGAGATTGCTGCGGCTTTCTCGGGAATTTTAAGCATATTTATGACTATTGATACCTGTAACTGTGACATATTGTCTTCATCATTCTACGCTTGCTTCCTTTCAAATTTGCACCATTCATTGATCTTTTCTAGTCCTACTTCAACTTGTATGTTAGGTCGCCCTAGCAATATTATGCACTTGGCGCCAGCAGCGCCCGCCATTGTTTATGTGAAATTCATCTCATGCTAAACAACAACTAGGATCCATTGAATAATAACCAAGGCCCATAATGAACTGATTCGCATTAACCTTGTGTGACGAGGGTATATTACACGGCCTTCCCGACCCGGAAATATGCCCTCCCTTTCCGTCACTTTCCAACCCCATAGCCAGGCAGGATAGTTAACGAATTAAACGATGACTACATCTCATCTTCAGCCCTCAACAATCTTCCCTCCATCAAAGCCCACCGCCTGTTGAAAGTAGTAGCCCCTCTGATTTGTAACAACCCGCTTCCCACTACCCAACTCAACGAAATCGCAATTGAAATGGGTATGTCCAAATGCCCACGCCACAACATTCCCACTAGTCCAGCATACCTCACCAGATAAATCACTTGCAAAGCCCGATGAGATTTTGCTATTAGTATGTGCGGGATCGACAGCCTGCGGAGTGGTACTCGGGCTGTGGTGTGTGAGAATGATGATCCGACGCTCTGGTTCTGTCTCCGCAATTGAATCAACTTGAGTGTTCAGCCAAGCCAAGTCCGCGGCATGGGCTTCGTTGTGCTGCTCCACGGTCCAATCTTCAATTTTGTAGAAGTCGTTGAGACCGAAGCTGACGTCTTTCATATTGGCTGGGGGGATTTTAGAAAATAATGTACAGCCCAGGATGGTGAGTTTGGGTGAGACATCGAATCGGGTTTGGTCTAAGAAGACGAATGATCCGAGGTTCTTGTCTGCTTTCTTCGCACTGATTTCTCGTGAGAAGTTTTGTATTTTTTGTTTGACGTTTGTCCAGTCACTGTCGTATGCTTCTTGGTTGCCTAGGAGAAGGAAGACGATTTCAAAGTTGGATAGTTGGTGCTCGAGAAAGGCAAAGTATTCCGGGTGTTTTACACATCCGATGTCGCCTAGTAAGGCTAGATATGGTGCCACCGGGGTGACCTCGAAAAGGTCATAGCTTTTGGGGGGCTTCGAGGTGGAGATCTGAAAGGATCTGGATTTTAGACATTTGGTATGTTTTACAGTAGATGAAGGGGGGCGTGAGATCTCCAAGGAAATATGAGATTCAAGCGAGCCATCCCGTGTACGGTCTAGTCCCAGCTTCCAATGTTGGTATTTTTATTTTGAATGACTCACACGCCATATATATAACAATTCACTTGACCAGATCAATACATAAAAGCCTGAAGTATTTCAAGAGGAAAGGATCATACTGAAGCGGGATATTCTGAAATAATATATAACTGCATGATCATGTCCACTATCATGTGGACAACTGCAAAAAAAGCACCCAAAATGTTATTCAACATTCTCGCAAAACGTTCCCTCCGATACAATTCTCTCAATACAGCCCTTGGATTTAAAATTTGAGATCTGGAGATATTCTCAAGTAGAGAGCCAAACGATAGTCTCGACAACAGGCGGAGGCCGACCTAATTGCAGAGCTTGTTTTCTAACGAAACTCTCAAACCACTTCTTTACTATATCCGTTTCTTCCAGCGGACTGCCCACATAAATACTAAGATCCAAATTCATCGAGGGCCGTTGCGCATGTTCCTCAACTCTCGATTTCGAGTCATGAAGATCAATTCCAGTCTCAAGGAAGCACTGAAATCTCCCCAAATCTTGCCAAGGAGAAATCAGAAGAATCACTCGTCGAAGAGAATCAAACATTCCGAGCCTTCTACACGTATCGATCGTTTGGGTATATGTGCTCCATAAGATCGCGATGCTTTCGACATTTGGATTGGGCCTCAGGGTATCCATGATGGCAAGACTGTCATACCCATAACCGACGTAGAAGACCGTTTTCGAGAAATCGATCCAAGCAGTCTTGTAGAGTGTCGGACGCCGGTAGGTGGTGAACCTGGCCAGGACATGGGTGGCTCTTCTCAGTCGCCATGCTTCTTTGCATGCTAGAGCAACAGGTGAATGATCTGGGCACAGAATCGGCTTTTTACCAATTACCATTCTCTCCGTTTCGTCCATTTCTGACAAAAATCCGACCGCGACAGGTTCAGAGAATGCGATAGTCCATATCTTGAAACGAAGTTCAGCTGGCAGTGTTGAAAAGAGGGGGAAAGTGTCGTTGGAAGCCATTTTCAAGTGATCTCGCTTTTCGATTTCGAGATATTCTCGGCCTTATTGATCAATCGGAGCTGTAGATATGAGCTGCCGAAATTTCTGGAGAATGGTAAAATAGGTTGTTGAATAAGGATGAAGTGATGACTTGTATGGCGGGGGAAAGGAGGGGTACATTTGGTGATTGTACGGTGGCCTAGTCATGCCACCATTTAGTACCACACGTCAAGTCGGAAGCCAGTAAGAAACTAACAACACTCCATCTCAGGATAAACGTCAGAAAGACTGGCCATACCATCTCACCTACCATTTCATTTATCGGGGCTTCAAAATAGGGGGCTTACGACTCTTAGCGAGCCAAGCATCTCCCGCACTTCATTTCCACATCGACACGAGACTCACACTTGTCACGTACAAGAACGCCGCGGCATAATAGTTTCCTCTAGGCTTATCTTTCAAGTAAGACCCTCGCCGGTTGACAATCGGGGTTTTGACTCCCCGCCTCCCACCCCCACGGACGGGCAGGGACAAGCCCTGAATGTACACCGAGTGCATCCTGAGTGCACACCGCTCAAATTTTCTTATTTTTAAAGCCGGGGGAACCTTGTTGCAATTGCTCCTGTATGCCGATGGAGATACCCGACAAAGGAACTGCGGACGAAGATGCATCCCTGGATGAAGATTCTTTTACAATCGATGTAGAGAGTTCTGTTCATCCTTCAAGGCCTGCGATATATGCTAGTATGATTCTTACTGGATTGGAAGTTAGTCCCTTGTCTCGGGTGAAAACTCGTTGTCCAATTAGTAAGTTAGAAGCGCGAGATGACTGTCACTTGGTCTTAACAACTCATCATGTCACAACGCTCAAGTGGACATAGAGAATCGCGTGAGCAAAAGAGCTCTAATTCATTAACTCATCTCATCCTTTTCCGTACCATACCGTACCAAAACGCACCAGAAACACCTTTGTAAATTCGTATCTGCAATAATTATAAAGAGAATACAGTATTAGAATCGAAGAAAAGCGCTCATCACACAAAACCCTCCACATCCACATCCATCTCTATCTCATCTCATCTCATCATCTATCTATCCCAGAAGCTAGTTTTACAAAACCATAGCAACCAAAGCAGCAGCCACACCTGCGAACCCAAGACCCTTGTTGCTTGCAGCAGCACCAGTGAACTGCACTGGTCCAGTAGGGACGGGACCGACAGTGGTGCCGGTTGGTGCCGTCACCTTTGCAGTTCCGGTAGGCACAGTCTGGAAAGCGGAGGTGACGGTCGCAGCGCCGCAGGTTGTGCAGGCCTTCTCGGTCATCGACGCGTAGGTTGTGTATTGGACAGCACCTTGCTGGGAGAAAGCGGGTGTTGTGGCCCATGGGCAGGTTGCTGTGAGAGTCACGCCGGAGCAAGTTGGGCAGGCGTAGATGGTGGCTGGGGGTGGTGGGGCTGAGCAAGCTGGGCAGTATGTCTAAAGAAAGTTTCAGTGAGGGAAGGAAAATGGACAGAAGTGGGACGTACGGTTGTGGCAGTGATGAAGCCGATGGATTTAGTTGGGATACCTTGGCTGCCCATGGCGCAGACGTAGCAGGGCATCGTGGGGATTGGGGTGTTGTAGATTGGCTTTTGGTAGGTTGAGCAAGCGCTAGTAGTAGTGTAGGTGACTGCAGAACGTTAATTTTTGCACTTCAAGTGTTCATACTGTGAAGTGTTCACATACTAGTTGACCCAGGAGCAACAGTGCTGCAGCTTTCAACAACCGTAACGGAAACGATGATCTCAACACCGATGCAAGAGGTAGATGGAAGACTAGGTGTAACATATGTAGTAGGGGGAGTGGTGATAGGGTATGGTGGGGTGGTGGTTGGATAAGGAGGAACTCCGCCGGGATAGCTGCTGGTAGTAGTCAGTATACCTGTGGCATTCAACAACATGTGATTGACTTACCTGGTAGAGGTGTTGGAATATCCAGAGGGCTTTCCAGATGGAATTGGAACATAGCCAGAGGGTTTACCACCAGTGGGTCCGACAGGAGTAGTACCATTGCCTGCCAAGCAGGTTCCGTCGCCCTTTGCCTTGCCGCTCTCGCACTTGCAACTGATTGAGCATCCATCGCCATTAGCAGTGTTACCGTCATCACATTCCTCTCCAATGCTGGCATCCCAGACTCCATCGCCGCATCCCGCTGGTGTAGCTCCACGAGTGATGATGTATGGGAGACCAGTGTGTCCACCAGCGAACTGCTGGGTGCCCGGTGCAACAACACCATCGGCAATGGCAATGGCTTGGAAACCATTGATACCAACTGATGGGTAGGCAGAGAAAGCCTCGTGAACCGAGCAGCTCCAGCCCGAAAGATAAGCATCAGTGAGTGTGTCAATGCTCGGCGAAGAAGCAACGATATGAACGTCGTCATAGCATTGAAGTTGACCGCGAACCTCGAAAGTACCGAAGTATCCAAGAGCATCGACGTTTGCTACGGCGATTGTGTCGTAATACTGAGAAAGAGAGAAGTAAAGACCGGTGGACGTTCCACTCGCCGCGAACTTAATCATGTTATCGATGAGCACAGTCTTGCCATGGTTACTTTCATCCGCTCCTGTAATATTTCGATTAGCATCAAGTTGCATGAGTATAAAGGGAGCTCCATACCGGCAATGATGATATTTCCAGTCACAGCTGGGCCCCAAACGTTTTTGGTATCCGTAAGAAACTGAATCTCGGTCAAGTCTTGAGAACCAAAGTTATCTCCGATGATGATGGCTTTGAATTTCGCAAAGTCCGACGTGGTCATCGTTTTCCATTGTGCTTCTGTGACAACTTTGGATGTAAACTTTAGAGATGTGGCTTGGGTTTGCTCCTCGCCAACCAAAGTGTTGACGAAAAGCAAGTCTTCGGCTATGACGGATGAGGCCAACGCCGTGATGGCGGCGAGAGACAACCACTTCATGGCGAATGTGGGGAAGTGAAACAGAAGTTACGAATTAAGGTAAGAACTCAAAAATAAAGAATGACTGTAAGTGAATGACTGTAGCGAGTGTGTAAAGAGTGTGCTGGTGATGGAGAAAAAGGATAATACAGTTGAGAAAATTCTTGAGTCTATATACACGGCACATCTTGAGCTTCATTTCCACATTTATGGCTGAGCCTCCTTCACAAAACTTCTGCGCTTAGCTGCCTAGAGGATTGCTATCCCGCATCAGCTTGGACCTTTGCTCAATACCCATTCAGAAGACAAGCTCTCGATAGGACTCAGCCTTGCCAAGAACCCGACTATTCTCTCATATCGGAACTCTCCACGTGCTATAAGTTTTGCTTTTCCCTTTTCGGAACCCCTATCCAGTTAAGAGCCAAGAATAGAGAACATATAACAGCCACAACCATACAAAGAGCTCGGTGGCGCTCGTGCCGATGAAGCGAGCCTGTAAGAAATTTATGGGGCTGAAAAAACGCATTGAGGAAAATCCTGCGGCAGCCGCAATTCCGAAGACCTGCGTGAGGCTGACCTGCAAGGTACGGGGGCAAAAACAGTCACATGCAGTAGTAGTCAATTATCCCGACTTTGGTTCGCTCTGACAAGCATTGATTTTCCCAGGCACATTCTCGTCCGCAATTTAACTTTATTTTCGGATCTTCATTCTCCAGCCTTATGGCTTGCTAAAAGCCACTTCCCCTGGCAACAACGCAGGGTAAGCGCTCGAGGCTGAACTTCAAACGATCTTTTGGAGATAGACTAAACAAGAAGTAAAACATAAGCAATAACTGAGCATCGAACTCGAAGAAAATAAAGCCATGAATGCATCTAAGCACCTTTCTCACGAGTTATACCCGCCAAGGCATTTTCACACTTGATATTTGGTGACACAGTAGCGGAATATTGCTGGTGCAACTATTACACCGCTGCTTACGATACTCTCCGCATTCCAACTCGTGGGTAACCGGGATATCTATCTGATTTGATGACGGCCGGGGCCAAGTCAGAAGTCAAATTTAAAACCCGAGCCAGGATACAGCTCCGATGTATGCAAGTCATCGGCCCCCTTTCCAACTGATGAAGTGGAAATGTCGATGAGAATTGCGACCCTTCTTGAGAAGCATTGACATTGGTCTGTCGTTCTCAAATGTGGTAACGGGAAGGAAAGCTACCGATTTATTGATTCGTTTCAGACGAAGGAGCGGTCAGAAGTAGGCAAAGGCCCCAATTAGAAGTCTGGAAAGAAACATCGCCAGCAATAATGACCATTTGTTTTCGCTACAAGACGTGAATGTTCTAATCGAATTCAGCCTTATCAATACCACGATCGAGGAGGTTCGTTCGTGCCGGCAAGCCGGCGTCAAGCACTTTCGTTCAACTTCGGTTCACAATCCAGGACTGATAGGGGGCAATTGGAGACATTCATGGCCACGGAACTTGGCGAGCTTTACAGTTATTCCAACCCCGGAACAAACCTGCTGGGGCATCGAGTCCGCGCAAAGAAGAGAGCTCTTGAGAACCCCAGAAATTCCGAGCGTTTTCAGAAGGAGGTGCGCGGCAAAAGGCAAGAATGACTCGTTTCGCAAGGTATTACTGTATAGGCACTTGCCACGGCTGATTAGTATGTTCGCTCCTTCTGTTTCACTGAACTCGAACTACCCTCTTTGTAGAAAGCTCAAGGCGCTCTTTCTGCATGTCGGATATTTTCGGGTATTAATGCGAAGGTGATACCCATTTGCAGAAAGCACCATCAATTGCACGTACAAAACTCCCAGCCAGCGGGAGAAAGGCTGCTCAACTAGTCTCGAATCTCTCAATGCTGCCTTGAGAAGGTGAGCTTTCCGTACACCCTGTTGTTTAGAGCTCTATAACAACTCGGTTTTGCTCTATGTCTCGAGATTTTCGAAATCGACAACAGATGTACATGGTCAGCAAACTGTGGAGCCAAAGCAGACGATGAACTACCCCGTGCGCCATATTGAGTTCCCGAATCACGAACTTCAGAGTAAGTGAACTAGAGCCCACAGATACAACGCAGCTGAGACTCTGTTCCTGGTTCCCTAAAACGAGCATTTCTTCTGCAACCATGCTTTAATCTATTGACTGACGGTCTCGATGAAGTTTTTGTAGTTGCCGAGTATGAATCGTCCGATTTAGCATGCTCGTTCTTGCCTCGCGCTTCATCTGGGCATAACTTCACAACGAAATCGCCAAGTCTTCTTCGATGCTCAAGCTGCGTTCAGGACATTCCCCATCGGTCCGAAGAACTTAAGGACCTCTCCTAAAGCTTGCGGCATTGCCAAGTCCCTGTTCAGGATACTTTGTTTAAGAAGACCAGTTTCCAAGAACGGAAAGAAGGCAAGGTTCACGACGATATAAAATCTTAAGGTGTGTCTACTTTGAAGAGTATGCGCAGCACAAAGGCACGAAGGGAAGTCCGATGGAGCTCGGAGAGTTATGTGAACGGAGTGTATTACCAATATGGATTCGATACTTGATCTAAAGTACAACAGATGTTAGCAATGCATTGAGACATTTCAAATTTATATGGTGAATGAGTCAACGACTTTGACAGCAGTAGCCTACATGAGGTAAAGTTGAGTGCCAGTGATAACGCAAAGAGAAAGGGCATCTCACGGGGTACTGTATCTAAATGATAACGTATCGAATTCCTGGAGACACAAACAGCATAGGATCTGTGGCTTGGAATCCGACACAATGACACTGCTCTGCTACTTTGATGAACCCACATATGTGGCTATTGTCCCACATGTCAAGATATATATGAAATAACAACATCAGGCTGTGACGTCAGTGACTTTGTTGATTGAAAGAAGACCAATGTACGCTCTCACTTTTGATGGCGGGAAGCGAAATGCGAAGCTGAGTCTGCAGAGAATAGCTCTATTAGCATGAAAAAGTAACAAAGAAGCATAACCTATCTCCGATCTCCCACCAGGATGACTTTGAGTTTCAACACAATCCCCCATCCCCTTTCCGTCCCATAAATCCCCAGATCGCTCTCAGTCCTAAACACAACCTCTTCCGCCCTAATATTCATCACAACCTTATCTTCGCGCTCCTCATTCATACTCGGCATCTTCACATCAGGCTCGACCTTCCTCTCGATCGGAGTCGCAGCCGGAACCTTCGTAACGCTCTTCTTCCTACCCCAAAATCCCCTCGACTTCGGTTCCTCGGACGGCGACAGTACGACCTCCTGTTTCCTCGGCGGCAGCTCCATGTTCTTCGGATCTGGTGGCGGCTTTAGATATCCTGCTAGTCGTTGAGCCATATCCTCGTCTCTCCAATACATCATCTCCGCGGATGAAGGGCTCGACCACTCATCCCTAACAACATCGTCTTTGCTCCTTACCCTAACGACCCTATCATATTCTTCAGGGTCTCTGAAGTCGTAGTCTGTGGGTAGAGCATTCTCATCCGTCAAGCCGTTGGCGGGGACGAGGATCAGACATCCTTTTTCCAAGCCTGAATTGGCAAAGTCGGAGAGAAAAATTTGAATCTGGGTAGTGAGCAGCGAGAGGATCTTCTCGTCTTGGGCGTGTGAAAGTAAGGATTTCTGGGTTTGCAGGGAGGATATTTGGTGTGTTAGATCGGAGAGTTGTGTTCGGATTTGTGTTGAATAGTATGAGGATGTGTTGATGCTCTCTGTGTAGGAAGGGGGTGCGGTCTCGCCGTCGTCGAGGGGCGACGGCGGGATTGGCTGTTTGGAATCCATGCCTCTGGAGATTGTGGAGATTCCTGAAAGTATAGGAATTGGAGATGGGTCTTGTACACAGATGGCAAATTGGCAAATACCGTGACGTTCGTGAAGTGATTCCTGAAGTGTCACCTGATGTGGGTTAATGACGTTAAGAAACGTGAATATTTTTGGGACCCGTTGATTTCTCCGCAGTTGTAGAAGTCACGAAGAAGTCTTAGATTGTAGGGCTACTCCACAATGACAAGATGAGAAGCCAAGGAAACGCTTCTAGACTTTTCAAAATCCGAAGCGGTTCTTTGAAGGTGGATGTTGACGGAAATCCGCCTCCGTAGTATGAGGCTGTCGAGCTGAATCCCTAGATTCTTGGGGCTATGAAGTGCACTCCTTCTCGAGATAAGATGCGTGAACTCAAATCAATTAGTAACGCCCGTGTTCAGAGAGACTTTCGAGATTGATCTTCGCACCAGGGGCTGTGTGGGCTCTCGATGTTGCTGCCTAACTTCCTCAAGGCTTAGCACCAGTACCTCGAAGCACTGTATGAGGGTAATTCGCCTGCTCTTATGCCTTGCCCAGCAATGTCCGATATCCCGCAGCTGCACCCACCTACGTCCACATTAAACGTTTTTTGGTATTCGCTGTGCCTTGCCCACCATCGTCCCACATGTAGAAATTCGTGGAGATAACGATGTGCGTGGGTCAAGCTGGAGTGGCTGGGATGGCTTCGACCTTGGCTGACCTGTCATTTGATCCTTCTAGAATGCCGCTAGAAGGGACGCGGTCTTGGATTATCTCCGCTATTTGAGGCTCATTCCTCTCAGTCCTCTCAGTCCTTGTTGACTGAAGTCATGAGTTGCCAGAGTTGGGCATTTGCGCCACTCGGCCACGCTTAACCGCGCTAAACACGGTTAGGCCGGCCCCTATATTCCTTGGCTTAGGGCTGCAGCAGACCGTAATTCAGGAGGTGAGAAGGTGAGAAGGTGAGATGATCGCTGTAGCAACTCTACACTGAACTGGATATCGCGGGGATTAACAGCACACAAGAAGCTTGCGATATGCATACCAGACCTGATACGAAGACCACAACGGGTACACGGCGCGCGGCACACTCTGATTGCTCAGATGCGGGGCAGTGCAGGACAGGATTGCGGATCCATCGACCAGACTGGTCAGCGAGGCTCGCTCGGCATGGAGCTGGCTGATATGCCTCACGCTGTGTGGAAGCTTGGAATGCCCATGTCCACATGCAATACTTTCTTGAGCAACGCCCTGCTTCTATGGAGCTATGGAGCTATGGAGCTAGCACACCCCAATCCTTCTATTTTGCTGCGGTATTTTTGATAGTGCCGCAAATCCTGGGCTGTGATTGACCCGAATCTGACAGATGGTAGCCTTGTTTTTCGACTCGCATATAACGTGGTGGGGTGACACCGCAAACAGACCAAATAAATCTATCACCATTCACATTCACCTATATTTCTGTTTCTAGCATCTCTTTACATCTTACTATTCTCGGGTGAAGTGAGGCATATACTCTGCGATTCCGAGCCATTGCCGTCATCGCGTCACGGACAGGCCGATTTCAGTTGATTTATTGACGTGATCCACACAAGAAAGGTAAATATTACACTCAGACTACCTAGGGAGGAACCCCTAAATGGTTCACAGCCATCACATGACGGTTAATTGACGTTGAGCAGGCGCAGATTCTTGGGACGCTACTTTCCGCCGTCTAAGCCGGCGAACCCACTTTCAGCCTCCCCATCAACTCGACTTATTACTTAAACAGCTAAAATTCCCATCAAGATACGTTTTCTCAACACTCAGCTCTACAAATACGTTAGATCCAATCTATCAAAATGTATACCGTTGCAACCCCCGACGAGTACCTGGCCATTACTGGCGCAGGTATCAAGACTATCAAGATCACCAAGGCTGCTTGGGTTTGGCCTTTTCAAAGAGTAAGAAACCCTAAATGAATGGTCAAAAATGATCTCTACTCACATTTGCCCAGTGTCAACGCTTCAGTATTCAGCCTCATGACTACCCAATGAACCTCCAAGCGATGTAAGTTCTGCACTTGTTTTCATCGGATAGTCATGTCCTGTGGAACACGAATTCCAAATGCGGGTTGGGAACTAATCTATATGCCACAGGACACGGGAAAAACTCCAATTTCTTCTTCCCGTAGTTTTTACAGTCGGACCTAATGTTAATCAACGTGGTGAAGTCGCCGGACAGGCTCCACTAGATGTCCCGGACCTGGAACACGCCCCGGAGGATAGGGGTGACGCCTTGATGAAATATGCTATGTTACTCGCCGAAGGCGAGAGCAAGAAGAACCTTAGTCGAGGAGACCATATCGACAACATCGTCAAGGGTATCATCGAAGGTGAAACTCGTGTGCTTGTCAGTTCGATGACGATGGAAGAAATCTTTACTGAGCGTGATGGTATGTCGTAATTCCTTGGACGTAATAGATCATTTTACTGACAGGCGACTAGAATTCAAGAAGAGAATCTTCCGCAACATCCGGGAGGAACTTGCTCAATTCGGTCTCAAGATTTACAACGCCAACGTCAAGGAACTCCGTGATGCTCCTCAATCATCATACTTCGAGTCTCTCTCACGAAAGGCCCATGAGGGAGCCATCAATCAAGCTCGTATTGATGTTGCCGAGGCTCAAAGAAGAGGTAACGTCGGAGAGGCTCAACGCGTAGGAGAGCAGAATCGTGAAATTGCAAAGATCAACGCCGAGACTGCCGTATGTATTTTTCCATGTTGCCAAGGACCCTGAAAGCTGACAATTTCAAGGTGCAAAAAACCGAGCGTGACTCTGAGCGTGCCCAAGCTGAGGCAACTCTTGCTACCCGCAAGACTGCGTTCAACCGTGATGTTAACATTGCCCAAATTGAGGCTACTCGTGCTACTGAGTCTCGCGACGAAGAGCTCCGAAAGGAAGTCGAAGTCAAGCGTGCCATCACTGAGCTTGAGAGACTCAGAGCAAGCGATGTCGTAAAGGCCACTATCACCAGAGAAGCGAAACAACAGGCAGCCGATGCCAAGCTCTACGAGGAGAAAGCCAAGGCACAGGCATCTCAGTTTGCTGAACAGACAGCCGCTGATGCTCACGCCTATAAGCTCAGAATCAACGCAGAGGCCGCTTATCTCGCCGCAGCCAAGGAGGCTGAGGCACAACTTATCCGTCAACAGAAGGAAGCTGCCGGTATGTCAGCCATGGCTGGTGCTTACGCAGATCTCTCCCGTGCCTTCGGCGGCCCAGCTGGTCTCATCCAGTACCTCATGATCGAGAAGGGTGTCTACACTGATCTCGCAAAGGCTAACGCCGATGCTGTCCGTGGTCTCAACCCTAAGATGACTATCTGGAACACTGGCGCCCAAGCTGGAAGCGAGGGTGGCCATGGTGCAGAAGGCACCGGAATGGGTGGCGCCGACTCTATCCGCAATATGTACCAAATGCTCCCTCCTTTGATGTCAACTATCAACGAACAGACCGGCATCGTCCTCCCAGAATGGCAATTCGGAAAGCTTGCTGGACAGATGTCCGAACGGGAGGTCAGCGGAAAGTCCATTACCGGCATGAACGGCAACAGTGTCAAAGACCACGAGTAAACGTCTCCCATGATACCACTCCACTCCACTACACCACACTACTAAATTGGAATTTCCTTTGTAATTCGTTTGGCATATTTGCGCATTGGATTTGGACTGGGAGGTTTAGGTGTGCTTATTCTTTTCGACTGACCGAGCATTTTCATTTGTCCTTCATCTTGGGAATCTGTATCTTATGGGGCGGAGGTGTGTTTAGCTTCTTTAGCTTGCGAGTGATACCCTCAGGATATCTCTTACTTGCGGACTTAACGGCTGATGCCTTGGCGTTCAGGGGAGTTTTACTTATAGTGAACAAACAATGAGATTCTCGAATTTAATTAACCATGCGTGTGATACAGATGTGAAAATATGTTCGTTAATTGAGTCTATTTACGATTTATTCAGCAAATGCAGGCCAGGAGCAGTTGATGCATGTCCGGCGGAGTATCTATAATCTATCGTCAACCCTTCCCCCCCTCCTCCTTTCATTCAGCTTCTAATTCCAAACCCCTGGAAAAAGGTACTCCACATTCTTCATGCCCTCGGCCCCCCTCCCATCAGCCTTCGTCATAAACTTCACCATCCCACTAACACTACCCTCACAATGCTTCCCCTGCACCAAATCCTTATGACTCTCCTTACTCAACTCATCCAACACCGCCCCCACCAGCCTCCTCGCATTCTCCCCATTAGCAGCCATATGCCCCATCACCATCGCAACATCCACGTCCTCGGTGCTGTGCCAGCAATCATAATCGGTAGCCATACATATCATCTGATACACCATCTCTGCTTCCCTGGCCAACTTTGCCTCGGGTAGGCAAGACATGTTGATTACGGAGCCGCCCCAGGATCGGTACATGTGGGATTCGGCGCGTGTGGAGAAGGCGGGCCCTTCCATGCAGATTATGGTGCCTTTGTCATGCATGACTACGCCAGCGCCAGAGAGGGAGTGACCGCAGTCTGAAATCACCTGTTTCGAGTCAGTATATATGTTTTTTTTTATAAATATGTTTGAATGTTGGGGGGACATAATACCTTGCCGATTTTGGCATCGAATGGATCTGCGAAGCCTACATGGCCTACAACTCCTTTTTCAAAGAACGTAAACGGCCTCACACCTATCCCTCTCATATCAGTCCCTTAACCTCTATTTAAGCTTTAGTTATGGCATACCTTTGGTTCGATCAATAACTTGATCCGGCACCACAAAATCCCTCGGCTTGATCTCCTCCCTTAGACTCCCCACAGCACTAAACGCAATAATCGTCCTAACACCAATACTCCTCAAAGCCGCGATATTCGCCCGGTTCGGGACCTCGTGCGGCGCGTACTGGTGGTGCAGGCCGTGTCGAGAGAGGAAGGCGATGGGCGTGTTGTTGTGCGTTAGGATGTGGATGGGTGAGGAGGGGTAGCCCCAGGGTGTCTGGGGGTTGAGCGTTGCGACGGGCGTGTAGCCTGCGAGGGACTGTAGACCCGTACCGCCGATTACGGCGATTGAGATTGGGTCTGTGAGGAAGGGGAGTAGGTTAGTTGATGGGGTTTAAGAGGGAGACTTGGAGAGGACTCGCCTGGGTAGGTGGTTGGGAGGTCTGCCATTGTGGGTGGTGTTGGTCTTGCAAGAGGAGGAGGGAATGCTATAGTGAAGAGTTGGAAGGAGAGGGGAGGGCTGAAGAAGTGAAAGATAAAGCCCACGTGGAGTTGAGGAAGCTTTTTCTGAGGTGTTGATTGCTGACAATATTTTACCCCTCCAAAACACCCCGCAATTTTTAGGCGAGGTTAGCTACAGGGGCTTACCAGCCCCCTGATTTAGGAGCCCGCCTAATTTGTATGATAAGGAGAGGCGTTATATTTCTTGTCGGACGCAAATATCATTATCATACTTTTCCCATGCTTTAAAGTCACGATTCACTGGTGCAGGAAGACCAAGGATGAGGAAAGTTATCTGATCACACAACGCTATCCAACGCTACCAATACCCAATGCCATCCAATGATCAATCCTGTCCCAACCATCCTCCCATAAATCACATCAACATATATAGAGCCTTCACTGCCTTCTCAGCAGCAGCAATATGCCAAGGTCTCCCATCCTTAACCGGATCCACAACTCCCCTAACCCTAGCTAAAGTCGCAAGACCCCTATAATAACCTAAAATCTCCCTCAGTAGAATCTCATGAAAGGTCCTGGGGTTTCCGCCAACTTCGCTATGTACAATGTTTACTTCGATAAGTATGGGAGGATCATCATTATTTGTTCCTCCTCGTTTGATAAGGTACCCGCTTATAAGCGCGGGATTTAGCTCCAGTAGAGAATTGGAGTTGTTGAGCCGGTGCGAGAGGACAGCGCCCCAGCTTTGATCGGTAAAATCGATCAGTCGGGCATTCGCATCAGGCTCGAAAGGCTCGTGGGGTGCAGCTGCATTTGCATCTCGAGCCGGAGTAGTAGTGTTTTCTGGTGAGACGATCGATTGCTGAGGAGTTGACACGGGTGTAGTGGACTGTGCAGAATTCCCATTTGGTGTCAAAGTGAGCGCTGGGGGTAGTAGCCGTAGGGAAGGATCAGTCTGCACCGTAATGAGCGTTAAGCTCAATTGCGCATTAGCTTCTGTTGATGCAAGACCGATCCAGAAATCTATCTCGGAAGGGTCCATTACTCCGACTCTAGCAATCATGATTCTCCAATGGATCTTCTTGTGAGAGACGAAGTCCAAAGTCGTTTCCCAGATTTCGTTAGCGATCTCAGAAAATGGTCTCGATATTGGCTCATTTTTACGTCCAAGACAATAAGAGGCTGTCATTTGCTGAGTTCCTCTATTGTCTGTCCACACAGCTGTGATCCAGCGATCATCGATGCTTTGCGCATATGCGATGTGGAGACACGTGTTCTCTTGAAGCACAGATGCTGATGGCGTTACATTGAGTTTGAAATCAATACTCTTAGGAAGAGGCTGTTCCAACATTATTCCTGGGCTCGAAGACGATGAGGTAAAATCCACGCATCGATCGTATACCTCCATCGCTAGTCGCGCATACTCAGATGGTGATGGGGCCACAATCGAAGTCGGAGAGGAAATGAAATCCAGCGGTATCAATTGCAAAACCAGCTCGTTGTAGGACTTCGTCTTTCTGTCCTGCAAGTTTTTTCTGTAAACGTTGAACAGAGACTGGAATGAGGAGCATATGTGTACGAGAAGAGGCGCATTATCGACCGGGTATACGAAATAAACCACAATATTCTTCTCCTCGGGGGGTAGAGAAACGAGGGCCTTGCATAATTGTATGACCGTCTGCTGAAGGGCCACAAGATTGGGAGTTCCCTTTTGATTCGCATCGAAAGGGAAAGACATTAAGCCATCGACAAGATCCTTCGATGCCACCCTTTCATGGCTACCCAACCTAAATGATTCATAGACACTTCTCATTTGTTCAAGAAGAGTGTTTGCGCTGGTGACGATGCCATCAATATTCGGAAAGACACAGACTGCACCGATGTCTTTAGCCCCCATAGACGGACTCAGTCCAAGATTCTCCCAGAAGTTTATGGCAGGAGGGAGTATGGAAAGTTTGGAGTCCGATCGTCGGACCTCAAGTTGAGGTGGAGGTATCGGAAATGGATTGTGTGATCTTGGATCCAAGGGATTAGGGCCTCGTGGATTTATAGGCCGAGGCGGTAGCCGGAGTCCTTGATTCAAGACTGGAATGCCTTGAATCTCTATGAACGAGCGCATCGTGCAGGTCGTGATCTCCTTGAAATAGAATTTCGCAGCTTTTGTAATACTCCTCATCAGTTCTCTTGTAGTTGTGGCTTTATTTGGACGCAGTGGAGTCTCATTCCCAGAAACCTTTGGAAGTTGTAAGGTGCCCGATACAGCTTGGTCGGCAAGAATTTGTGCTGTAGCAATACGATCATAATCCGATAAATTATCTAACTGGACGTCTGGTTCGGGTGAAGTGAAGTATGTCGTGAGAGACCAATCCGCAGGATCCGCATCAAGAAGCGGTATTTGCGAGCCGCTCATTGATTGAGGTGTGCTTGCGGATTGCTCAAAATCAATAGTCATGGGGTCAAAAGAACCCAGTCCATCACTTTGCCCGTTCTCAACCAGCCAATTTCGGTCCAAGCTAACTTCCGGCAGGAAAGATGGATCATCGGTAGTATGACTAGTGTCGTCTTGTTCTGAAATTTGGCTCACGCCGTCAGAATCCATCAAAAAGTCCATTTGCTCTGCTGGTCCGACCTTAGTACTCGATTCCTCGTTCATCCATATCCGTGCTAAGCTGCTCGATACTGACTCAGGATTTGGCACTCGCTTCCGACTGCTAAGATAGTCCGTCTGAGGGAGAGTCACTGCCTCCGAGCGTTTAACACTTTTCTTGTCCAGCGAAAAGTTAAACTGCCCATGTGTTCCGTACTTTTTGTCAATTGAAGACAAAGCGCTCTCGAAGTTTACTTTGTCGAAAAGGCTGGGTCGTCGCTGGGGGTCTTTTTGACTAGCTGTCAGTGGCCCATGAGTAAGTCGCTTGTAGATAGCTTCTTGATTAAAAGGAGGCTCGACGGGGGCTTTGAAAACGTGCTGCTCTATGACGGGGGGGATGTCGGCTGGTTTCGGCAGGCCTTTGTCCGTTGCACTTGGTATGTCTCCTGATTCGGGCGACTTTGCCTTTTCGAAATTTGTCTGATTAGGTTCGTCTTGATCGCGCATAACAGTATCTGGAGCATTCGCTTCATTGGTGTTGGGATTGCTAGACGCTAGAGGGACGTTCGGTATAGTTGGCTTCAGATCTGTTACCTCCATAGATTTCGGCTCAAGCGGGACAGCATCAGGCTCATCGAAGAAACTGAAATCTGCATCAGTGATCGTGCCAAACAGGTCCCCTCCAATGTCGCTAAATAAATTCTCAGCATCGCCTTCGCCTTCATTGAATTGTGCGTGTAAAATTGCCCGTTCTTTTTTGACAGATGAACCCCACATTTCTGCATCGCCGTCAGCCATGCCCATGCCCATTCCAATTCCTGAAATAGCTTGGCCTGCTGTTCCGGGTTCTTGTGGAACGAATGGATTCATATTGCTGGGAGTGGACCCCGCACCATCGAAAGAGGGTGTTGCTCCGATGGGGTGATGAATAGCATCCGGTGGCGTTGGATACATCGCTCCAGCATTGCTTCCACGTCGCAATGCAGCAGGGGAGTAAGTGGCAGATTGCAGATTACGTGCCTCTACATCAGCTTGCTCTTTAGATCGTGCTTCAGCTATTTGCCTTTCCTTCTGTCGCTTGAGCATAATATTCGCTCTCTCATCTTTACCAGTGAACCAATTTTCAGCAAATGAGACGGGATCCCGACTGCCTTTCATAACCTTGCCATTGGTTTGCGAGTCGCGAGCACTGGCGCTAGAAGTTTGAAAGCAGAGTACAGCTGGCCAAGGAACGACGGTCAAGCCATCAAGAATTGGTATTCCCTGATGTTCGGTTTTTGAATAGGGCGAATGACCACCGAGGACTTGTACGAACAGCCAGCCGCCATTTTCCATTGCAGCAGTGTTTATACCTTTCGCAGATAACCATTCAAGGCATTTCGACTGCCATGCCTTGATCGAGGCTTCTGTGAAACTGTTCAACCTAGAATCTGAAGCACTTGCCTGTAGCTGAGACGATGAGGTTACTGGCAAGTTCTTATCATCCGGAGCACCATAGAATTTTGCAGCATTTCCACCAGGCGCTAGCCATAATGCAGCGCCTGGCGTCAATACATTTAGGGCCCCTGTAGCATCTACAAGACTTTGTAGACCAGACGCCGTATCAGAATGAGCCTTGACCACGAGTGTACCCAGGGAAGTCAGACTGATATCTAACGTTGCAAGTGTGATTGCATTTGCTACTTGTAGAGATCTACTAGCAAATCCACCCTGGTTTACTGGCTTCGAAGGGTTCAAAATCAATGTGCGAGAATTCAAAGGCACGAATAACTCATCGCGGCAAAGAAAATACACCAGTGATCCAAGAACTGCTGATATGAATCCCTCATGAATCTCTCTCATCGATGGCCATATGTCCTCTGGCTTGATTGGTGGTTTGAGCCCAGGAGAAGGCGTCAATGGCTCTTGCACCGCACTATGCGCCGCATTACCCTGAGTGGCTCTTGTATTGAGAGCCTGAGCATTGCGTGTATTCGTTTCTAGGGACGAAGAAGGTGAAGAACTGCTGTTTGGAGTATTCAAGGCGTTCGGAGACGCCTGTTTGCTCCTTGCAAGGCTGGCAGGCTCAAATATGCCTTTCTCCCTTGAAATGAGCCGGATACCCTGCGCTTCAACGATATTCGTCCCTGCAGAAGGACCTTTGGCTATTGGGGAGTCTGTCGAGCTATTCGAGGTATTTTGGAATGCCCAAATTGCATCTCTGAATGTGTCACAATGTACCAGCCGGCCCTCTTGCCGCCAACTCGCCTCGAGCCTTTGAAGGAGTTTCCTAGCTATCCCTGGTGAGAGGCCTTGCGGTTCAAAATATTCGTAGTTTATCGATGCGAAATTACTCTGTACACAGAGGTTAGCATGCTGTATCTGCCTAGCCAGGAGGCCACAACTCACAAAGGATAATACATTCGTGAGATATTCGCCAGGCTCCATATCGTTCAGGATCTCGATTCATTGATAGCAGCCGCGCACGCCTCTACAAGGCGCCGCCGCCGAGCAGTAGTTGATGTTACGGCAGAGCCAGAACGGATCATCTAGGGTTGTAAGAAGACGTTTGCGACTGATGGGTGGCGTATAGTGTCCTCTGAATCGCGTAGCAGTTGCGAGGTTCGCTGAGCTCCATCTCCGCAGAGACTCTGAGCGGCCAATTAGCTTATCGGACCCGCTGGAACAGCTTCATCTGAGTAGAGTAAAGATGGAGGGGAGGAGGAGGAGCTGGGGTTGTTTGTGTAGTAGTAGGGTGAGGTCAGACGGCGTTGAAGTATTCATCCGAAGGTTGCGCGTGTCTCGACGCCAGCTCTGGAACTCTGGAATTGAATCATACGGGCGACCCAGGCCCTGTCGTTGCGGTTGGTTGCCCGCGGGCGCGGGCGCAGCATCCGTCTTACCCAGGCCCAGATAGGCTACTGTAAGTAAGGCGATAACCTTATCGGAAAATAAATAAATTTTGAAAAGAACCCACGAAAAAGGTTCAAGCTGGTCAATGCCCAAAACCCAAGGTCCAACGTCGTCATGAAACTCACCAATCCTAATGATGTGCCGGTCTACACTATATCCGGTGCTTCTACAGCAAGACCTCTGCCGGACTGGCTCGCGCGGAAACGGAAGCGCAGCTTAAAGAACGACCACGAGTATGCAAATCGAGTCGAGTTGCTCCAGGACTTCGAATTCGAAGAAGCCAGCTCTTGTATAAGAGTGAGTGATGATGGAGAGTGGGTTATGAGCACTGGCACATACAAACCTCAAATCCATACCCATTACCTACCTCATCTTTCTCTCTCTTTTGCGCGACACACCACCACCCTCAACCACTCCTTTATCCTCCTTTCTTCCGACTACTCCAAATCACTTCATCTTCAGACCGACAGAAGACTTGAGTTTCACACTCCGGGAGGATGTCATTACCAAACTCGCCTCCCGAGATACGGCAGAGATTTGATCTACGACAAGCAATCAGCTGAAGCATTGATTCCATCTGTCGGCGTCAACGCAGATGGCAGTGGTGAGGTCTATCGACTGAACCTCGAGCTTGGAAAGTACATGAAGCCCTACCAGGTTGATGTGGGTGGCGACGATTTGACTTCTGCTGGAGGCGGGGCATTACAAGGTGGCATCAACACTGGAAGTGTAAACACAGCTGCTATTGCAGAAGATAGCCACAATCTGTTGGCTTTTGGTACTTCTATTGGGACTGTTGAATTTTGGGATCCGAGGTCAAAGGCAAGAGTGGGAATACTGTCAGGACAGGAGGGTGAAATTACGGCTCTGGATTTCGATAGGTCAGGCATTTCCCTCGCAACAGGATCTTCCGAAGGACTCGTGCAAATTTTCGACCTTCGACGCCCGGTACCAATATTGCGCAAAGACCAAGGCTACGGATACCCCATCAAGACCCTGATGCATATGACAACATCATCCCAAGAAAAGAAGATTTTATCAGCGGATAAACGAATTATTAAACTGTGGGACGAGGCCGATGGAAAAGCTTGGACCTCTGTTGAGCCAGCTGTCGACATTAACTCCGTGGCATGGTGCAAGGAGAGCGGCATGATATTGACAGCGAACGAAGGCAAGCAACAGCACGCTTTCTTCATACCACAACTGGGTCCTGCTCCAAAATGGTGCTCATTCTTGGATAACATGGTCGAGGAGATGGCCGAAGAAGCTCATACGGAGACATACGACAACTACAAATTCTTAACTTTACCGGAGCTGAAAGCGTTGAATCTTGGACACCTTGTTGGGAAAACCAATTTGTTACGACCCTACATGCATGGATACTTCGTTGCATCGAAACTTTACGAGGAAGCCCGTCTCATTGCCAATCCTTATATTTGGGACGAGGAGAGGACCAAGAGAGTGAAAGAGAAGGTCGAAAAGGAGAGAGCTACCAGAATCAGAGGAGGCAAGAAGGTCAAGGTCAACCAGAATCTGGTAGACAAGATGCTTAAGAGACAAGAGCGAAGAGCGAAGGTCGACGAAAACATGGGTGTTCTTGGAGATGATCGCTTTGGGAAATTGTTTGAGGATGAGGACTTTGCTGTAGATGAGCGAAGCAGGGAGTTCCAGGCTCTGAACCCCAGTACAAAGGTTGACACCACCAGTGGAAGGGTAGCAAACGATACCGCCAATCCAAGCGACAGTGAAGACAGCGAGGAGGATGAAATCATGTCGAAGCCGAAACCCAAGCCAGAGATGCGAATCTCGTCCTCTTCGTACAAAAAGTCTGGTCACCAGCGTCAGGATAAACCTCTGGGAGCTCGAACCCAAGGGACCGGCCGCATCAGTAAGAACAAGGGAGAGGTTGTGGGCGAACGATCAGTTACCTTTGCACCTAGTGGAAAGAAGGACAAGGAGAGAGCCAAGCCTGCTGAACGAAAAGGAAGACGTGACGATGGGCGGAGAAGTGCTAGTGGAAATGTTTTCAGGGGAATGTGATGCAAAAGGCTTCACGATGATGCTGGATATCGCAACTAAAAAACTTTGCGAACGTTTCCTGTTAATCATTTGCGACGTGGGGTATTGCAATATTTACATCTTCCCATTGTCCGAACCCTATATTTACTGGAGAATCCAAACCGAACCACCAAAATCCTAAACCCAAACACCAACGCTGGAAAACAACGGACATGAGGTCATAAAAAGGGCCAGCCTATCGTGGTTGTCGGCCTAATTTCTGCGCCCATTTTGATTTCTTAGGCGGCTCCGTCATCTCGAATGAACTCATTTTTGGCATACCCTTTTCGACATCCGATGTTTTTGTCCTTGGTGTATTCGGAGCCTCATCTATCTTGGTCAAACCGCGACTCGATCTCCTTCTCTCGTGTACATCCTTAGGAAATGTGGTCC
>Ga0247778_1000254_pt1 | contig 88125 bp, 77 predicted proteins | sample UWRJL049202B5_FD_179939 | JGI IMG/M metagenome (GOLD analysis project Ga0247778, IMG submission 179939) | Plant litter microbial communities from Arlington Agricultural Research Station in Wisconsin, United States - UWRJ-L049-202B-5 | ecosystem: Environmental > Terrestrial > Plant litter >... | reverse complement strand
TCGTGGCGTGGTGAGGAGATGGTTTTCGTTGTGGTGTTTGTTCATTTCCGGTGGTTGAAATTGGAAGCGCGATAAGGCGCGTCGACGGCATAACTTCAAGTGAATGTTGAAGTACGAGTCATCTACCGTGTTACGAGTATGCTGTACATTGCCATTTTGTTTGCTGCTGTCAAGATTTAGATACATCTTGTTACCTATAGATATAACCTGTGATGTATTGCTCGTTCTTCCAAACTTTTGGGCTTGGGAATATGAGGGGTATCACAATTAATACGACATTGAATGAAAGGGAATCTGCGCTGTTTTAATCTCTCGCGATTCCTTGCTGTCTCGAGATCATTGACTCAAGTTGAGCTGGTCCAAGAAAATCGTTTGTATGACAGTAGTGTCAAACTTACTTTAGTACGTTCATGGTTGCTAAAAACTTTGCTCTGCTAGGGATTCAGTTTCTATTGTTTCTTCGGGGGAAAATATATAAGAAAAATGTATAGGAGGGACGGTAAGTTTGGCGAGGGAAAATGAGATGCTAGATCGCTCAATACGTGTCTGCCGAAGACTAGTTGTCTGGTCGTCACTAGTATCCTCACGCCAAAGGGAATTGCAAATAGGGGACTTGATAATTTTAAGGGTGTTCAATGCTGTATTGTGAGAAAGCTTGGTATAGATTAAATTTTCTTCCTCGATTACCATTTTTGAAATTTGACTGGAATATTCTCCTTGAGCTATCCACTGCCATCGCTGTCTCAATCCAATCCTATCACTATATGATCTGTGAAGTTTAGTGGCTCCCCATTATATGCAAAGAATCTCGAGATCATATTGTGGACATACTTCGTACGCCACTCTGCTCTCCAGTAGTACAATTCCCTATGATGTCCATCAGCTCCGACCCAGAGGGCGGGTAGTGAGATCGCGTCTGAATACAGACGGTGCCATGGCCTGTACAAGATTAAGATATCACCATAGCTTAGGGGGCTGGTGGGTGTGTATCTGTAGAACGGTACGCTCACATAGTCAGCGCAGACATTGCACCCGTCTCTTTCCGTAGGCCATCCGGGTAGATGGACTTTATAACATTCGCATTTCCTCTTGATTCGCATACAATGTCCACACGCATATTTCTTCTCGCAATTGATCCGGACCTCGGTCTGGATCCCGACGATGTCGCCCCAGCATGGTGAGTCCCTGGAGGGCTTGCGGGTACGACTACAGGGTGCTGTTGATGTTCTAGTATTTGTGCGGGAAAGTTGCCGGGTTTGGCGTTGGGGGATATTTGGGGCGTTCCTTGACGGGTTAAAGGGACAGCGACCCATCAACCGTTCTATAATGCTCTTCCTTGTGTTTTCCGAATATCCGAACAACGTCGACATTGCTCGAGATACGCACATCCTTCCCTCGCTCTTGTAATTGACTTTGCAAATATCGAGAGGCAATTCCAAATCACTGGGCAGGAACTCTGAGCGGGGGTGTTTCGTTTTACACGCGCAACAGGCAAGCATGTCTGCTTTCTCGACATCGATATCGTGTTCGAGCAGCGCCATGATAGCCCAGCGGAGGCATTTCGTATATTCTCCCGGCTCGATGAAGTAACGCAGTTTACGGTTCGTGCAGCGCAACATGGCGAGGTCGACGGGATTTAAATCGCGGGTTATCATTTCGAAGAGTTCGTTTGGAAGGCAAGCGAGGTTTGGTGTATTTTGTGTGTTTGCTGTCAAGATTTCGCTCTCCTTGGCTTCATCGCGGATGCTTAATGTTGCTTGATCTGGCGGTTCCATGTTTTCCAAGGTTGTGGCGAAGATCTCCGTGTGGTATATTCTTTGGCAGCTTAGGTGAGTATTTGATGAAGGTATGAAACTTTCTAGTGGGCGTCTGTGGGGAAACCTAAAAGTCCGGGGCAAGACCTTGTAGGGCTGACACTAGGTCGAGGACTAGGTCGAGGCCGGATCGAAGTTTGGCATTTGCTAGTTGGTAAACCTAAATCCAATTCTAGCTCTCTTCACCCTCACTTTTGACCGAAAAGCGACTTTGGGGTTGAATGTACTAGGATCGCGGTGGCCATGGATAGCAGCACTGAACATTTCTAGTTCTGAAAACCCCAGCTCGCATGAGAATATTCAAAGCCGGTACCACTTTTTCGGTCCACGGTGTCCTTTCGAAAGACTAGGTAGGAATTAGTGCACCGCTCCATCGACGTCAGAAACAAATCTTTAGAGTGAGTCACAGCTGCACCCTGAGTATCAAACTGATTGGAGTGCCAAAGTGAAGTCGCCGTTCCAACCACAGGGTGCGCGAGAGACTGTCATCAATGATGAAGGCAATGAGAATCAATCGACGACAAGCATAGCAAGTCAAGTAGCAAGCAGCAAGGTTAGTTCTTCTTCACAAGCCTGAACAAGTCAGAACAAGCAATGAAAAAAAAAAGAGTGCCCTACCCCTTCTAAAACCTAGCCAAGACGACACCGGCCTTCAAACCAGTGGAATAGCAAAACGGAAGCTGAGGAGGTGAAGAAGAAAACAAAAATTCCAAAAAGAGGGAGGCCTTTTTTATAGAAAACCTGGGAGGCTAGAGGAAACTAATATCTATTATGACGTCGAGTTTGCGCTGACCGCAAATTTTGTGATTTGGAGTCTGGATGTTGGTAGTGCCAATAATATGTCACTTCATCATTCCGGAATCTTTGAGAATTTGGCGTGAGAAAGGCTCTCGACGACCGCGTAATTTCCGAATCCAGTCTTACAGACTGCCTGCACCGTTTGATACACTATAATTTTTAATAGGATATTCGAAAGCGAAGTTAAGAGATCCAGCCATATTGAAGAACAGGGCAATTGAAATCCATACTTCATGCCCAAGAAATTTGTGACGGATGAAAAGACTGCACCAGACGGAGACCGAAACAGACGAGATAAAGTTATTTACGATGACGGAATTCGTGAGATTTCAGAATTCATACAGTGCCTTGGATTTGTTTAATCTTGTTGTCGTGAACAGAAATGCGTTTTCTTGCTATCTGAAAATTGTGCTGCAGACGCCAGGTGATCTTTGACGACTGAAGTCTAGACTCATGAACATTGACGGAACAAGCCAATCCTTGCCATCTGCATATGCACTTGGATGAGGCTGAGGCCAAAAGAAAAACCTGGGACGAGCCGCATCAAGGTTCAGCTTGCGGGGCCACTTTTCCCCGCATAGAGTACAGACAGTGTGAATTAATTTGAAGGAACTGCCATCCAAACTCTTACTTACAATATAAGCAAGTGCTCTGAATATTCCCGTGTACACACAAGGGCTTTGCAGACTCAAAAAATCGAGGTCTGTCGAAGTGCTGCCGCGAGCCTTTCCACATGTCTCGCTTGAGAGCCCAAAGTGGAAGAAGCATCGCCAAGTATTGTTTGCTGGCTCCACGCCACCGATAATTTCCAACCACTCAGTTCAATGAGGTTATCGGTTGAAATGCAGCCTCAGCTGCCAAGGATTCTACAACTGATCATGGTAAATCATCAGGTGGAAGTGTATTCCCGTTTTCTTCGTCGCAGTTGCCATCCATTTCTCCATTTTCAACGCGAAAAGAAAATCCCGAGATGCTTTACTCTTCTTCAACATTTGTAGCGTCCACTGTGGCCATATACCATAATGCCATCAAGTCTCTTATATTCAGTGTTGCCCAAATACTCATGGCTATGGCGGTCTGGGCCTTCCTTTCCCTCATCGCGGCTAAGGCGAAAGTCTTCGCGGCCTACCTGATGTTTTTCGAAGACCTCATTCAAAAGTCGTACTTCATTGCCTCCCGCGGATTCTCAGGGAGTAGTATCTTAGTGCTGTGTTTTGTTCTTTTATATACAGCTGCAAACCTATACGGCACCTTGCTTTGGGGGTTGGATGCTCCTGGATATGTCATGCAGGGGAAGAATGTATCCGCCTCGACGCTGCAAAATTCGCTGCTGCCGAATCCGGACTACATTCTTTATCTTGACATGAAGGCGAATAATCTAGCGGATCTGGACCAGGAATTGCCACGAAAAATCGGTACCAATTTGTTCAAGGCCGGATCCAACTTCACCTTGACGCCAGAAGTCAATCGTGGTCGTGCGGAATTTGTCACCCCAACAAGAACGGAAGTGGGGGGCAGAATCTGGCTAGATGGGGATGGGCTTTCTGTGTCACCGGATACAGCAGTGATGGTGTCGTATAAGACGGATGAGGATGGCAATCAGATAACTATGGACTGCCCAGTTCAAGAACTTGGTGTTGGCGTTGCAGAATTTTGGAATTGTACCGTTAACAATACCTTCGTCCAGCCCATGCTCACATCTATCATTGGGCAGCCAGAGGTACACTGGGATATCCCATCCGACAAGGCTTATGATTCGAAATACATAAAGCCGGATAGGAGGAGGAACATCTGGGCTGCATTTGGACAGGGTGGCGGTACTGCTCTTATGAAGCAGATGTTTACCGTAACGAAAGGGACGAGGCGGCATACTTTTATCCAGACGACGTTCCGGGCCACTTTGCTGACGATGCCGCACGTGCCATTCTCGGATTTCGAATTGATGGATATTCTCAAGAGGACTTGGAGCACAAATGCAACAGAACAGCAGGCCCCCATCCTCACACGTCTGTCAAACTCTATCAAGAAAGCTCAAAATACTCAACACAGCTTTCTATTTGGAACAAATGACGCGGACAACGTGACTGCCACACAAGTCACTTGGGAGTACCTCACCCCAGAGACTGCAGGGGATCCCATGTTTTCGTTGCTTCGAATTTCGGTAACGAACATCACTGTTGTGAGATCTGAGAACATCGCAGTCGCTCCTGTACCGTTCGCTCCCTGTGATACCTCCTACATGAACATTGCGTACGGAGGTGTAGTCTCAGATACGGACTGCGCAGTTGCGACGGGGCGAGCTAGACCGCAGCAATTCTTTGGCCAGGTCGACACCTCTGCTGTGCTCATATTGAACGGTCTGGGTGACGGGAGGTCGAATATCAGCGGGTTGGCCCTCGATGAGAAGGTATACGAATGGGCTGCTGAAAATTCGCAGCGTATGGACGATTTATTGATGGCTCGAGGGTTCATTGTTAGCATCGATCCTGCCTTGGTAATGGTACAGATGAGTATCTTGAAGCCTGCGATTTCGTATTTGCAGATGTTTCTGGTTCTGCTAGCCGTCGTGTTGTATGCGATTGCATGGCTGAGTCTTAAATTCTCGGCGACATCTCACTGGTCGAGTTCCCTGCTCTTAGATCTTCTCTCGCTGAACGCGAACAAAAAGGAGCCTGGATATGTGTACCCAGTTCCTGATATTAGGTTGCTGAAGACAGAGGCGGGTTCCTTCATTGCTGTGAATAACTCTGCTTTGAGGATCAATGCCTATTCGCCAGGAGGGGTAATCGGAGAGGGCCATGCAGTGCCTCAGTATCAACAATTCCCACAGCAAGAACCTGTGGTGCAGTATCACGAGGTTCCGCAGCAGCCAAAAGACACCTTTGTCATTGAAGAAAGACAGTCGTACTTGTCGCAATACCAGCAGCCGTTGTACCCTCCGCAAGCTTGACTTTCCAGTCGGTCAATGTCTTCTGCATCTGCATTTACTGTTGGGAAGGCCAGGACATTTGAGGAATGGAGGATTTCGACTCGTTTTCAAGACCTGTCTAGTTTTCGAACGTATAATCTCCTAATAGAGGATGGCGAGGGATGAACCCCGGGTGTCGGAAAATGGTCAAAACGTAGCTCATTGAAATTCAAAGTAGTATAGGTCTCGTATTTCGTGGAATTGTCCCAATCAATGATCGGGCAAATGTCTCAAAAGCAACGAGAGCATAAGAAACTAGAACGTAGCGGAAAGTTAATGTATAACTCTGGAAGTGTTGTTGATGAAGTATGATACTGTCCCTGCCATGCAATGCTGGGTCCTTCAACAAGATTCAATGAAAAAAATCCGTTGTAAATATCCCATTTGCTGCCGATGATTCAGGTTCTGTATTTTTCACCGCGCTTCGGCTATCTGCAACGGACAGAGCATTTTGTGTTGACGACAAAATGCGTGTGGCAAAATGAGAGGGAAAGTTACCGAAATGCTGACATAAGCAAGCGAGTGGCGGGGGTATTCACCAGAACCCAATGACTCGACTACCCTCCGCCTACTCACAACATTCTTTCTCACATACCAAAAACCAACTATGAGTATAAATATTTACTACAAATCTAGACCACCCGCAGTGTTTGTACTCTAATGGAACATTCTCCTACATTGGCTGATCTTTCCAGGAATAATGAATATACGACAACCCCCCGATGACAACAATCTATGGAACTTCCAACTTGCTCATGACTTCCTACGATCGTTTCAATGCCCAGATTCACCCAATGAAGATGGCACATTATTAGACCCCTTCCAATTCGATCCGAAATCGGCTGTGCCCGGCAGCTTAGGGGACTTCAATCGATTGTTTGAGTATTGCGGTTGGCCAGTCGATCCTCCCTCGTCCGAATCTTCCTCCGCACAATCAGACCCACCCTCCACGTCAGAATCTACAGCCCCGGACGATGTCTCAGTTGAGGTGGTACATTTTGCTGGTACAGGCAAAGAGGTCCGCTGGAAGGATGAGGCCGGCTTTGATCTGACTGAATCGCGGCGGCGTAGTAGTCAAAATGTCTCGCTCGCGGACGATGATTCAGAACAAGGTGATGCCGAGGGTCCTCCGACACCTACGCCAACTGGCCGCCGGGCTAGGAACACGGCTAGAAAAACAAGGACTAGGATACTGAGGGAGTTGCTTCCAGCTTCAATTGTGCCACCTCGTGTGGATGATTCACACCGGCCGCCGCCTCAATTTTCACCGATACCTATCACATATTTTAACCAGCATCACATCCTACCTCTGTATACGCTTACCCGCGAGGAGCAAGAAGCGAAACTAAGTAGGAAGGTGCGACGAGTCGGTGGCTCCTTCCCTGGTCCGATCCATGTGTTTATGGATTGCTCGAATATAATGATTGGATGGTACGAAAGGTTGAAGCTCGATAGGAACATGAAGGGTAGTGCTAAGGCACCTCCTGTATCGTATAGAAATTTGGCCTCCATCTTAGAACGCGGCCGACTCACAGATCGGCGGATCTTGGTGGGTTCTCATGGCACAACACATATCCGCGGTAGCCAATTGCCCGCATATATGAGGGAAGCGAGAAAGTGCGGCTACGAGTTAAACATTCTCGAGCCGGTAATAAAGCCCAAGATCAAGCCGTCAATCGCCAAGGCAAAAAACGGCCGTGGTAACGGCTACGCTACAACATCTGGGCATTCATCTGGCTCTGAGACTTTCTCCGTCGGTGCTTTGGCTCGTGCAGAACAAGCAGTCGACGAATTGCTTCAAATGAAGATGCTCGAGAGCTTATTGGACTTTGAACCGGCGACGATGGTGCTGGCAAGCGGAGATGCTGCGGAAGCAGAATACTCGGGGGGCTTCCTCAAAACGGTCGAACGAGCGCTGAGAAAGGGCTGGAAAGTGGAAGTCCTGGCTTGGAAGAACGGACTAAGCTTCGAATATCGATCGACTGCGTTCCTAGAGAGATGGAAAGGACAATTCAGGGTGATTGAATTAGATGATTTCAGCGAGGAGTTACTGGCTGTCTACACAGATGTATACCCGACAGCTCGGGCAATGTACTAAAGGATCAGGGGTTCAAGGGTCGCATAGCGTATGGCGTTATTACAGCGGATTTGGCATTCCTAGGAGTAAGGACAGCGGATTACCTCAGCAATTCATTTTTTTTTACCAGGCCCTTCACAATGTTCCACTCATAGCGGGTGATTGTCACTGGTCATGATGTCAGAAGATGCGACACCACAACAGCTCCCCAAGGGCTAACACAGCCAGCATTGGAGGAAAAAGCAAACAATTGCCCTACGGCTGTCTATTCAGAATGATCTAAACTTTTAGTATGTCTTAGGGGCGGGCTAGGGAAGGCACATGTTGGATCCATTTGACCATACTCTTTGAAGATCGCCTCACAAACGTCAGCGGCTGATCGACAGCAGTGACACGAACTTCGAAAAGCATTTATACAATTTGAGCAACCCGACATCATCTCAGAATATCACAATATCAGAAAACCTGCGCTTTATCCCAAAATGTCTTCCTCAACTTCCAACACCAACACCCAGGCTCAGCCAAGTATATCTCTTCTTCAAATCTTGAACATTATCAATTTACTGACAAAATCAGGTGTGCCTCTCGCTGAAAGAATGGCCCAAGAGACCGGCGGTGCGATCAAGCCCATTGAGATTACGGAGCAGGAAAAGAAGATTGTTAAGGAGAATGAGCATCATGGCACAAGAAGCTCACTGTAAGTTATCTTGGCAAACCTGGGTCGGGACTAATTCTGATTTGGTGCAGGGGTGAGAAAATCAGCAATGCTTTGGGTATGCACTTTGATGAGGCCGAAGTTTTGAAATTTGAAAGACTGATTACAACGGCGATAGATTTCCCGGGTCTCAATACGAAAGCGCCACCCGCGCAAGTTAGCAAAGGGCTATGAGGACTAAAACACGGTCTGGTTTGAATGTTTTTGTATAATTATTACTTGAATGATGAAATGACTTAAATTTGATTGGAATTTCAGTGCTTCTTCTCTCATGTGTTTTCTATGACGGTGGTAGCATACTAGAATTATGGAGTTGGTCGGAAATGTGGCCTGGGCCACTAGCCCAGTTTTCATTTTCTTCGGAGTGTTATTACAGCTGCAAACGGTCATGGTTGATTTAAGTTTTCTTATTTCCTGGAAGCAGATCACAAATGATGCTGATGATTTCCGAATGCGGTTGTTTTGACGCGGGGTTCAACCAGCCACCTTCTGTGGCTGGAATGCGGGGTCATTTCCTTTCTTTTTTCGACGCGTTCAGCATCGCGACGTTCACAACTTCAACGACGTTTTCAGTCACGAGCTTTTCAAACCAACGTTGTTTGTCTATCCTTTGTCGTTTTCAAAATGGAGCACAGATTTGATATCACGATGGCTTATGGACCTCAAGGGTTTGGGCTGCATACATATTCGCCGCCCATAACGTAGCACCACGGTTCATATTTCCCGAAATCATTCGCGGTTGACTCATTCGACCGATACAGAATAGCTTCTACTTTTTTCATTGAGAATTTAAATCGACGTTAGGTACTTGCTGCATGGTACCATCGTAGTGTAGTGAAAATGCCTCCCGCGCTGTTAGGTACGATTCGCCCCAAGTTCCTACCTTCAAATACTGATTTGGTCCATTTCAAAGATAGCAAGGAGGAGGAGAGAATGTCAAATCTCTCTATGGAAATGCTCAATGAATTAATCACGGAATTAACTCCGTATTTCAAGCATGATATCCCCATCGTTGATCCGCGCGAGGTCGACGCTGAAGCCGAAGGCCCAGCTGAAGACACGGACGGCCGGCAGGACTTTATGGAGGATAGCAGCGATCAGAGAAGAAACATGGCACCTAATTCGAACACCATTGGACCAAATGTGTTACTTGCTTCGGAAACTAATGAAAAGGAAAGGATGGAAGTGAAGCCCAACGACGATGGGGAGACTTCAAACTCGACGTCTATTTTTTCTTCTCCGGAGTACCCTAATGGAACATTCACACTAGTGCAATCCTCCACTGATAGCAGCGATATGGATCTGCCAGACTCAACCCAAAAGGAGCAGCGGTCGTCCGCACAAGAAGCTATGCATGAGATTACTGCCCTATCTACACGCCCACAGGCATCCAATAGTTCTGGACCTATAGCGATCTCGCAACGCTTTTTGCCAAAGTCTCGAGATTCGGACTACGTGCCCCCTCTTCCAATTTCCACGGAGCAAGACGCGGTCCAGAAGCTGCTCCATCAATTTAAAGATCATGATTGCGAAAGCACAAGTTTACTTTGCAAGGGAACTGCATTTCCATCAACTTCAAACGACGTCGACTTTGTTGAGTTCAAACTGTCAGAGTTTTCTATTTACCTACCCGAGAACCGATACAATCCCTTCGAGATGAGGCCGTTGAGCTACCTCGCGGGCGGGCATAAAGCTGGCGAATTCATGTTCGATGGGATTCTGAGCGTTGGAAAAGCAAAGCATTATGTCCAAGCAGTCCCATTCAATATCTGTTCTATTGGAAACTATGGGAAAGACATAGACGAAGTCGGAGACAGTATTTGGCTCCAGTCTTATCTTAACTCGAAGACGAAAATATATTATCGCCTAGTGACTCCTGCTCCAGAGTACGTTAGATTTCATGATGACTTCAAGTGGGTAGCTGAGCTAGCGAAGCACTTCGTGGACTTTTGTCAGACTTTCGGGAACGACGAGGTTTCGGTATTCCACTTTCGCACCCAGTTCTCTGACTGGATCGAAAAAACGTATGATGGCTCTGTCAAAGTCCGAGAGTGGCGTTCTAAATACGGAAAGGACGACTTTAGACAGCCAGTTGTTGCCAATATCAATTTCTTACACAAGGAAGCGAACGGAATAGAACCAGAGCTTCTCTCAAATCCGATATGGGCGGAGCTTCTCAACAAAGACTTTATACCAAAGCAGCCCACCACGGAGAACAAGACAGTTGTTACTCCGTACGTTTATGAGTGTTTCAAGCATTTACGGTTTGCTCACCACCTTAAATCAGTTAGCCTCAATAACGTGTCCGAATCTCAGCACTCAACCCTTGGCAAGAGCCTCAACCTAACCCCCATCGCATGCGACGACCTGAATCGGCTGTTCGTGGAAATCCCATCATGCCGCCAAAAAGGAGTAGACGACAAGCCGACCACTGAGGAGAAACTTGAACATCAGCAGAAGGTGAAAGAGGTCAAAGTGGGCGATGTTCTGTCTGTAACTAAAGATGGGGAGGGCTCGGTCTGGAAAGACGAAATGAGCAAGTGGAAAGCAGTGGATGAGTGCTGGTACGTCTATGTACAAGGAATACACGAGGATGGAGGAGAACGATCGTTTGATGCTTTCTGGCTCTACAGGTCGTCCGATACTTGTTGCGCCAAGATGAAGTATCCCTTTAAAAACGAATTATTCATGTCGGACAACTGCACCTGCGAAAATGGAAGGATAACCGCGGACGAGGTTCTCGATATTGTGCCGGTTGTTTGGGACGGTCAACCACCGATATCAACCAGTCAGCTTTTCATTCGACAAACCTATCTCGAGAATGAAAGATTCGTCACCTTAAAAGAAGCACATAAGACTTGCGAGCACCTGAAAGCACACAAACGCGGCGGCCCACCCGCACTTCCTAATAGGTACAGAGTTGGACAAACTGTTCTCGTGGAACCCCGTCATAAAAAGCACGCTCTCGAGCCTTATGAGGTTATCCGGTACGAGTTTGACCATGGTAGACGAAACGTCATTCTGAGACGTCTTCGGCGAAGGAAGGACATAGATGGCAAGGGCAGGCCGAATGAGCTCGTTTACACGGACAAGACTGAGAAATTCGCTGCCAGTAGAGTCAAACAAACGTGCTTTGTTCGCTTCTATAGCGAGGATGATGTCGCCAGAAAAAAAATCCCAGTACCTTACAACAGAGATGGTACTGGGAATGCATTCTACATCACAATGCAGCAGCTTGAGTCCGAGGCTGGCTACATCTTGAAACCAATCATGCCAAACCCTCCAAAGGGACTGATTCAAGGCTTCGATCCAACAGCCCCACCTCGCCAAAAAAGACTCCGAGGGATGGATCTGTACTGCGGAGGTGGAAACTTTGGGCGAGGTTTACAAGAGGCTGGCGCGGTTCACCATGAGTGGGCCGTCGACATCGGCGATTCAGCGATTCATACCTACCACGCGAACCTCCAATCTCCAACTGAGACGAAACTGTTTTGGGGCTCTGTAAATGATTTACTCGCACAAGCGATAGCCGGAAACCCAGAAAAGTCCGACCTGATCCCTTTGCCAGGGGAGGTCGAGTTCATATCCGCAGGGAGTCCGTGTCAGGGGTTTTCCATTCTGAACTTGATGAGAGACGACGACAAAGGTCTCCTGAACCAGTCTTTAGTAGCGTCAGTGGCTGCTTACATCGATTTCTACCGCCCGAAATACGGCCTGCTTGAGAATGTTCTGAACATGGCCCAAAAGGGACGAGGGCGAGATGAGGACGTTCTATCTCAGCTGATTTGTGCAATTGTTGGAATGGGTTATCAATTCCAATTATTTGTGGTGGATGCCTGGAGCTGCGGTAGTCCACAAGTACGGAGTCGATTGTTTGCGTCTTTTGCAGCGCCTGGCCTTGAAATTCTCGAGCAGCCACGCTTTTCTCATTCTCACCCCTCAAATGTAAAGAACGTTGGGCTTGGGAAACTCGCAAACGGAGAGTCGTTCGGTCGACGTATCACTGTTCCTACTCCTTTTGAGTATGTTACCGCGGAAGAAGCGTGTCAAGACCTCCCTGCGATAGGCGATGGGCAAACGTACCATTGCATCCCATTCCCCTATCACGTCTCTCCACAGGGAGCGACGCAGAGAGCGAAATTGAAGATTCAAGCTATTCCTCTACGACCTTACGGCAGCAATTTTGTGAAGGCATGGGATGATGGGAAGGGAGTCATGACCAGACAGCAAAGAGATCTATTTCCATTTTTGTCGAAGAATGGCACTTTAAGAGAACTTTGCTATCGCGGTTCACACGCCTGGGGCCGTGTAGTTCCGAATGCTCTATTTCCGACTGTTATTACTGCACAGTGCGCGGAGGATGCTCGGATGGGAGCTTGTCTGCATTGGGACGAGCATCGCTATATCACCGTTGCGGAAGCTCAACGAGCCCAGAGCTTTCCAGACGATGAGGTATTAGTGGGTACCCGGACTGAGCAACACAAAATTTTGGGAAATAGTGTCGCACGCTCTGTCGCACTCTCTCTGGGTCTCTCACTCCGGGACGCCTGGTTCAAGAGGTCTAACCCCAACCCCACGCCAAAACGGGTTTCTTCAATGTCGAGTACAGCTGTCCCACGAGTTACACGATCTGGCAAGAGCCAATCACAGTCCGATGAGAGCCACAATTCTGAAGGAGTCTCGTCAACAGACGAAATTCAGGCCGAAGCAGTCATTTCAAATACAGTCAGGATACGTGAACAGAGCCAAATGCTTGCCGCCGAGAACTCAGAGGATTCGCCTGAAGATCTATCAGACGAGCCATCAGAGGGCCTTTCAGACACATCAGCAGAAGAAGCCATCACGAAGGAGTCATTTAGTCGCTTGATAAGGGCGTTTGAACTGTCTGAAGCAAGCTCTTCAAGGAAAGTCGCTCCAGCAACAGAGGACAAAGCAGAGATAAGAACTGTTTCAACGATGTCCGACGGCACCGCGAAAGACGGTAAAAGCCGGCAATCGAGTTTTAGCGATGACAATTCAGCGTACAATAGCTTCGAGAACAATACGGAATCCCCCTTGAAACGACCGTACCATGTGCCACAGGATACAAGAATACTGCCTCCGAACCGAGATGTAGCATTTTTGTCATCGAGTGGATCTGATTCAGCTTCCAGCAAGAGGAATCGTTCAGATTCATCGTCTATGCCATCACGAAGTAGAACACCCTTGCCACCAAGAAGAAACAACTTAGCACCATCGATGAGCCGACGAAACTCGAGATCGAAGATTGTAGAATCTACGGTAGACGAAGTTGTCTTTATGGCGGAAAGGAAGCGTCAGCTTTCGAACTCGGACTGCTTAGCGGAGGCGTTACGGCACGTCAAAGAAGAGTTCCACCTGCAAAACCCAGCTTATTTCGCAGATGGCGATGAAGACTCAGACTCTGATCTGTATTCAAATAGACGCTTTGATTCCGAGTCCGGAACTGATGAGATGCCTTCTCGACCGCCTATTCCTAAATATGCATTCGAGGAAGAAGTCTCACGGCCTCCGATATTTGCATCGCCGGCCCACAAGAAGCGTTTCGAGAGTCGGTTGATCCGTACTCCAAGAACGGGGAAAGGAAAGACGCCTGTAAAACTTGCCTCAAAACCGCAGTATTTCGTCAATTTGGTATCGGATGACGAGGGTGAGAGCGCGGCAAAGGAAACATCGAGGCCTTTGGCTCCGGTGGCGAAGTATGTTCCTGTGGACAACAGCGGATTTTCTGCTTATGCTCAAACGCACCGGTATATGGGAACCAGCCAAGTGAAAAGGCAGTGTAGGGTTTGAGCTGGGAGTATGAGGTTAAGCGGCATGTTTCGTACTTGTCGCAGAGTTATAAATTAGAAAGTTTCTAGGTCGACATCTGAGAGATATCTTGTGTCCATGCTCCCAGGGTTAAGTAGCTTTCTCTTCGTAAGTACTCGAGGGAGGGAGTTTGAACAGAGTCATCTGCCTGTAGTGCTCTGTGCGAGGAGATACAATACCCAGAACTACACAGATAGAATGAGAGTGTAATACAAACTAGATTGATAAGACTTCTTTCCCGGTGATATCTCCGAGACCTACGTGACATGAACTTGCTGTCCCATTACACGGTGTCTCGGCTCCGAAGAGGGAACTTGCATACCCGTTCATGACTGAAAACGGCCCGACGGAAATCTATCAGCTCTCAAATTTTGAGCTCAAGCTACCGAAACATGATAATTTGCACTCCAAGCTACTTCCCTTTAGTTTTTGACTCCTCAATTGATCGCCACGGAACCATGACCCCCAATTCGTCAAATCCAACCACAACCCCGCCTTATCTCTCTCTCGCCCGCAGACCCCTCACGCGATCACTCCACACCGCGCCCCGATCTACATCTAGCGGCGCTCCCCCACAAAGCTTGACCTCCCAACGCTCCCGTCTTGGCAGGGGTGCCTCGTATGACGATACACCCCCGTCCGGGATCCAATGTCTGGGCAGGTGCTTATCTGTGGCTTCCAGTGTGTCGCTCAGAGATTGACTCGGTGCAGTGTGATCTTCACTGGTAGGACGAATAGACATGGGGACGGTTATCTCGTGCGACCTATTATTCATATAAGAAAAGCACCGCCAAGGGGATCTATCCTTGTTATCTTTGCCCTGGTCTCAAGATGCTGAATATCTCTATATCTATCTCTGTGTCCCGCCGCGGCTCGAGGGAGGAGATTATGCCTCCTGCTTATACGCGGACAAGGGGATCTGTGTCTTCGAATTCTCATTCGCATAGCAACAGTCATAGTCCGTACTTGAATCGGAGCGTGACGAATAGTCTGGAGAGACTTATCAAGCCGACGAAGCGAAACGTTAGGGTTTTGAAAATTAGTGAGAGAAACAGGAGACGTCCTAGGATGGCGAGCGAAAATGGGGTGCAGATTGTGGAGAGGAAGATGAGTTATGGGATTGGGGGCGCGGGGAATATTCGTATGTGTTTCACCCGGTTGACGAAGTGGAGTAATGCTGACGGTGGGTTGCAAATAGGAAGACCTTCAGATGTCATCTACCCACCGCGTACGAATCAAGACGGCACACGTCGTCGCTCGAGCGTGTTCAGTATCTCGCCGGGCACGAGTCCAGATGGCAAGAGAGCGACGCTGATGGAGCTCTTTAAGAGGAAGGGGAGTGTGAGTGAGACGCCGGCGGAAGAAAATATTGTGGCGGACGAGAGCGCAGTACAGTTCAACGACGTTGACATGAGTGGGAAGAAAACTGAGACTGAATAAATTTTTTTTGGATTGGGGCTCGAAATGAATGGCACGGAGAAATGATACCAAATTGGACAGTTATGTAGGATACATTGGATATGATACAAAAGCGTAGCGTTTCCAGGGCTTGCCAAAAAATAATACTCTTTACATTCCTCTTGCCGCGTGTCCAACATACTGATTCTTTTCAAGGATGTCGGCAATCCTCTTGCGCCAATACTGGAAGTTGACTCGTGAGTATTGGGGCATACTCCACAAGTATTTTAACGTAGACCCTTTTTCTCCACGAGCTATGACAGCCTTCATTTTCAGGATGTCGATGATGACTTCCAGTGTATCTTCGTCGATCTCCACGGCTGACTTTTCCATCTCGTTCAGAGTTTTGGCTATGCTGTTGAAGTCTTCGTAACGGTAGAAATAAACGCGAAGCAACTCGTTATAGAGCTGAGTGGAAGCACCTAAGACGTGGGAGATAGGCCCCAGAGACTTGATCTTTGGCAGGATTGAGAGGGCGAGGGGCGAGGGTTTGACGAAAGAGCGATCGAGGAGTCGCAGGCCAAGGAGGAGATGGGATGGGTAGAGAGGTCCGTGGAGTGTGAGAGCAGAGACATCAGTCCCGCTGGGGCTCTGCGCCACGACTTTCTCATATCTTTCTATTTCTCCCTTCTTCGCTTTCTTCGCTTTCTTGGGTTTTGCTGTTCTTGGCTCTCCGTTGTCCTCTAATCCTAGCTTAAAAATCAAGGAGAAGACTTCCTTTTCCATGACCTCCCATAACTCAATGTCGGTATTTGCATTCTTCATCAACGCTTCCACACGTTCCCGTTCCGGATCCCGCAGAGCTTCGAGTTCGTCGAGTTTCAATTCTGCTAGCTCCTCCATCTCCCCATCAAATGGATCCTCTTTTGGAGACCCTGTCAAGCCTAGAGCTTTAGCTGCAGCAAATCGGAGTGCTGGTGGATATGAATCAACGATCTTCTGCTTTTCTGTATCTCCCCGAGGAAGGGTACCCACAGCATCCCCCATAATGGCATCAAGCTTGAGCCTCGCCATTTCCGCATTCGGGGATGAGTTTTGGGCAGTTGGAGGAGGCGCTGACTGGCTCTCAAATATGTCCGAGAAAATCCGCTGGAAAGCTCGCTTCTCTGTCTCTGTTATTGTCGACTCTCGAGGCCCTCGCAAGTTCATCGAGGGACTTCCACTCCCCTCTTCTAAATCCTCCTCATTCTCTCTTGGGTAATTGATACCCTGCGCGTCATCGGCTTCGACATCCTCGGCCTCTCCAAATTCATTGAGATGAACCGTCTCTGGACGATTGGTTGTCGGCCTGGAATCCCTCTTATTTCCAAACTTTGACGGCTGGTCGAACTCGAAGGGGATCTCATAGTCGGCATCTCGGGACTTCTTTGGTTGTGAAGGCTGCCGTCTCTTCGCGAATGCTTCTTCTGCATCGTGGGTTTCATCTCTTTCTCGACCCCACCTCGATTCTTCATGGTATTGACGAATCCCGCGGATATACCGTTGGACAGCACCTTGAGGCCGGTGTCGAAGAACGGAATAGGCATATCGGGGTTTGAAAATCGCATCTGCGCTTGCGAAAGTAAAAGTCGACAGCGTTTTCGTCTGGTATAGGAAGGGTGTCATTGTTGTCGACATGCAAGAGAATGCAGCTGGAAGAGTTTTGGTTGCAGCTTTGGAGCTCATAGTGGGGCCACAGCTGGTGAGTTGATTCAGAGCATGGCGTCGAATTTTGCTTGGGTATGAGCGAAAGTGTTGTTCCAGTTCAAAAAGGATTTGGAAGCTCAAGCTTTTCCTCGAAATATAATTTGGCGCACGGACCATAAATATTTTTGCTTAGGTAACACGCGTTAAGTGAAAATGCGCCAACCTCGAACTTGAATTGAACTTTTGCACTTTTCACTAAGTATATTTTGGATTTATAAGAAGCTTTCGATTCGGAAAGTGATCTAACAATAGGCGAATCCGCATTGATCTGAAGATCCGCTCCAAATTCGCCCCTGAATCAACTAGGCGCGTCAAGACGCCCTGCACGTTATCTCGCGTCGTTCATCTTCGCGACTTCATTCCCCTTTTCGAGTCAACATCTATACGACGCGAACACAAACATATCCACCATCATACTCGACACCATGGCTCCCATAAAGAAGGAGAAAGCCGAAATGAGCGCCTTCGAGCGCAAGCGTCTCGAAAACATGTCTGCCAACCAGGAAATCCTCAAAGACATGAGCAACACGGCCGCGAAAATAATGCCCCAACCCGTCGGACGCCCCAAGAAATCCAGTGCTCCCAAAAAGAAAGCCGCTCCCGTAAAACGCGAGGCTATCCTACCTACGCGCACGAGTTCTCGCCTTGCTGGTGTAGAAGCCGATTCCGAGACTGCGAAGAGGAAAGCGGAGGTAGAATATGAGTTTGCGAAGGAGCAGGCGAAGGCGAAAAGGCAGCGCGTTACAGGGGATCTAAATTTTAGTGATATTGTGGTGGATGGGAAGAAGTTTAGTAAGGACGATGGATTTTTGTCGGGGATTATGAAGGGGGCGAGGCCGAATGTTAGGACGTTCACGGAAGATGATGTTAGGGAGACCACGGATGAGGGGTTGAAGGCTCTGAGAGAGAAAATGGGGGGCTTGGAGTTATATGAGGGCTTTGAGCCAAACCGTAGGTGATTTCCGACTTTGCGTGCGCGAGTACTGATTGGAGACAGAAATTAAAATTACCCCCGAGCGGGTTTACAGTCTTGGATTCCACCCTTCGGAGGATAAGCCGCTTATATTTGCTGGAGACAAAGTAGGGAATTTGGGGATCTTTGATGCTTCTCAGACCCCGCCGGAGGTGAAGGAAGAGGATGAAGATGAGGATGCTGATGTGCCAGAGCCGGCAATAACTGCACTGAAACTTCACTCGAAGACAATCACTTCTTTCGTCTTTCCCGCAGATGGCCAGCACGTTTACTCTGCGTCATACGATTCCTCAGTTCGAAAATTTGACCTCGAGAAAGGGGTGGCAGTGGAAGTTTTCGCGCCGGAAAATATCGATGAGGATCTTCCAATTTCCAGTATCCAAATACCTCATAATGACCCAAACATGCTGATATTTTCGACTTTGGAGGGGTCTGTTGGGCGACACGACATGCGAGACCCCAAAAGTACAGAGATATGGCAACTCACGGAGAAGAAGATCGGTGGATTTACTTGCCATCCTTTACACCCTCATCTAATAGCGACCGGCTCTTTGGATCGAACTGTCAAGATTTGGGACCTGAGGAATATCAAAGGGAAGGGGGAGGATAGAACCCCTAGCTTATTGGGAGAGCATGAATCACGGCTTTCCATTTCACATGCGTCATGGTCAGCTGGAGGCCATGTTGCCACCTCTTCCTATGATGACACTATCAAGATCCATTCGTTCCCGGATGCCGGCTCTTGGAAGATTGGCCACGATTTGACCGAAGAAGATATGGAACCTACTTCAATTATTAAACACAATAATCAAACGGGCCGTTGGGTAACAATTTTGAAACCGCAGTGGCAGGAGAGACCCTCAGATGGCATCCAAAAGTTTGCAATTGGAAATATGAATCGGTTTGTGGATGTATTCAGCGCGGATGGAGAACAGCTGGCGCAATTAGGCGGCGATGGCATTACTGCCGTCCCGGCGGTTGCACATTTCCATCCGACGAAAGACTGGGTCGCTGGCGGTACTGCAAGTGGAAAGTTGTGTTTGTGGATGTAAATTAGGGTGGCTGGAGTTGGTTAAACACAGGGGTTGGTGTCCCGGTGATATTGTACAGCCTCGTACCCGGAGCTTCGGGTGTTGGGAAATTTTCAGATGTTTTGTTTCGAGGAGCTGTTCTTCGTGAAGTTTAAATGTTTTTACAAAAGCGGTGGTTGATTGGCTGTACATTGTTTCTGTCTCTATGAGGTCTTGAACGTTCACGAGGAAATGTGAGCCCAGTAGCTTGTAGGATGACAAGAATGGCATCCGCTGATCAGGTGCAAGAAAGCACTTCGCTTCGATGTACTTGTTCAAAAGGACTGGGATGACTCCCTGTAGAGCTACACGAGATTTTCTTCTCAGTCCATCGAAAGACTTAGCTCTTATAGTGGTTGAGAGAGTTTGAGGCGTAAGTTTTGCTTCCGATCCTACACATGAATCGGGATAAGTTATCAACCGTAAATGGATGAACCGTAAGCCAAGCGAATCCCCAAGATGAAGTTTAAAAATAAGGATTTCTTAATTCTTCTAAGACAGTTGAAATATGGATGGGAATGTGAGCTGTGAAAACAAACAAACAACCTCGATGGTGTGTAAAATAGGACTTGAAAACAAAGGGGCGGCTGTTCAGGTGATCTGTGCGACCTCGGGCCATCGGGGCTTGGGGAACTTCCCGAGAAGGCTCAATGTGATGTCATTTTTGTCTCTGACCAAACATCAGTTCATTTTTTTCAGCCTCTGCTGCCACTCTCTTTTGATATAATATCTATCTTCTGTGAATAAGTCACAGCTCTGAGTAATAGTAGTAATATGACAAGCTGCTGCACTAGGGATCATCCGTAGCCAGTCCCAAAGCGGAGATGAAGTGGAGCTAGTCTGCCTAAAGAGCGACTGCTTTTGGACCCTCAGACCCTGGAGTTGACCTCGAGCTGTGCCATGTCGAGTCAACAAGATCGTCTCTTTTTCTCTTTCTCTCTCTCTTTTCCTCATCACTCTCATTCTTCCCAATCATCACCTTGATCGTTAACATGTGTCTGCTCCAACTAAAGAGCATCTTATGATCAGTTCAGAGGCATGTGATATTGACAGACCGCTTTCGGCTAGACAGTCCCATCACTCTACTCTTATCGAGCCCGGGATTTCGATAACAGCAGCACGACGCGAAAACGGAATCCTCACTCTCACTGAGAGAAGGTGAATACCCGGCCTGACAGCCAGCACCATTCACCGGGGGTCGTGCGTCATAAAGTCAACATTCGCCATGGCGCCGGAGGGGGAATTAAAGAAGCGCGTGGCCCGCAAGTTGACCAAGAAGAGGAAAGAAGGTCAACAGGTTACCATGGAGATTCCAGAACGCTTCAAGGACGGCGAGGATGCTGATGAAGACTGCACCGCGCTGCATGGCGGCAACGCGTTCATGAACCAGTCGGTCTTTGGCATGATTGCTGCTGCCGGTTCCCAAGTCGATTTCAATGCCCGCTTCGATGCACAATCCAGCGACGAGGAAGAGGAGACGACAGAACCCTCATCCCAGAGCTCCGTCCTGCAGGTAGACAAGACTCGACAGGCCAAGCCCTCAGCGAAACCCGAGAAGCACAAGCGGAAATTTTCTGAGAACAAGCTCCTACGATCTCTCCCGCGGTTAGGTACGAAATCGAAATCGAAGCCTCCCTCGAGAAGCCCAAGCGCTTCTCCCATGCCCGAGTCCCCTTCCGAACCGGCAACTCCAGCTATACAAGTCCCGCGGACACAGTCAAGCCATGCCCCAGTCATGAGCCGGATGCTGCAGGCGCGAGAAGAGTTATCGATGCGGCCGAGTTTTGACATGCCAAGGACCCTCGAGGGGGCTGTGAATGCAGAAGATGAAGGGGGGAAAGGGTCTAGTAGTCTTGCAAAGAGACTTAAAGAGATCTTTGGTTTTGATACGGCCGAGGATGTTATAGAAGGTATTTCTCCAGTAATAACGGCAATGCTAAGTACTGACAAAAATAGAATATGCTTGTTGGCTGCTGAAGAGTGTTTTGCTTCAAGGTTATATGTACATTACAACTAAGCACATATGTTTCTATGCGTACTTGCCCAAGAAATCTGTAAGATCGTTCTCCCTGATGTAGTATTCTGCTAACACCTTCTAGAATGAAGTGGTCAAATCTGGTTATCTTTCGAAATCCGGTCGACGAAATCCCAAATTTAATCGATATTGGTTCAGACTCAAGGGGGATGTTCTGTCATACTACTCAAATCCTTCAGATTTATACTTTCCTGCAGGAAACATCGATCTGCGGTACGGAATCTCGGCGAACATCGTGGACAAAGACAAAGGAAAAGACGCTACACATTTCACAGTAGTCACTCATCAACGAAACTTCAATTTCAAGGCCGACAGTGTACCTAGCGCGAAGGAATGGGTGAAGGCCCTACAAAAGATTATATTCCGCTCTCATAACGATGGCGATAGCGTCAAGATCTCTCTTCCGATAGAGAACATTATCGATATCGAGGATAGTCAAATTGTTGATTTTGCAGATACATGCAAGATCCGAGTCATAGACAATGATGAAACGTATGCGATTGACGAGGTCGGTACCCAACCATCCTTCTCACACAGAATCACTGACATTTCCCAAGTACTTTTTTTCCTTCTTCAGCTTTGGTAAAGAAGCTTTGAATGTGCTAAGAATTCTTGTCGAGGATACCACTGCGCAGCAAATACCAGAAGACCTATTAGTACCACCACCTCAGACCGATGGCAGGATTAGCCCAAAGACTGGCCCGTCGAAACGGAATTCTCTCCAACTACCCAGAGAAAGTCGCGCCCCTCCACCTCAGCCTCCGCCCTTGCGTACAGATGGCCCTCTGTTAGAAGAAAATGTTCGCGCAACGCTTTCACCTATATTGGCAGGAGCCGCTCAAAGCCCTCGAGCGAGTACTGAATTGAGTCGAGCGAGCTCCGATGCCTTTCGAAGAAGCATGGATTTGTCAAAATTTGGGCGGCGAAGTGTAGATCTCAATAGGCTGAATTTCGATGGCTCAGCCCGGCGCAGTATGAGTGCTAGTAGGCGAAGCCTCAGCAGACATCGTCTCGGTGAGAGGCGAGCCTCGGAAAAACAAGGGTCTTCAGATTCATACGTTCATTCACTAGAAGAGCCAGGGTCATCTGGTGCTTTACCATCGGCCAGTGAGGAGACCCAAGCTTCGGCTAGTCAAATATTAAGAGGTAGTGATGTCTTCCTTTCGCCAACTATTCAACGCTCCGCGTCAGCCTCGCGCCGCCGGGAGCAAGCTGTGAATAAGGACAGTCCGACCGATTCACCAACACAGAACGCATCACGCAACACAATTAATATTGCCAGCCTGCGACATGCCAACACAACAGGCTCAACAGAAGGATCGCAAATGGGCGAGCCACCTCAGTCCGCACCAACGTTACAAACCATTGTCAAAGCCGGTGCATACCCTTTGCAGCGAGCAGCTGGATTTGCTGGATATCTTAATAAGCATTCAAAGCGCATGAGCACTTTGTTGGCCACAGAATCAATGGGTTACGTCGAAAAAGTATCGGGGATGTGGAAGGGGGGAAAGAAACACTACGATGAGCCGCTGGGCCTTGGGCCTGACGACGAAATGTACGAAGACGGCGAGGAACAGGCAGCCATATCAGGAGATCGATTTCGCGACCACTTTGCGCTTCCGGATACCGAGAAACTGCAGGCTGCATACTTCGGCTACCTGCATCGCGTCCTACCTTTATATGGCAAGATTTATATCAGCGACAGATCTTTCTGCTTTCGCAGTCTTCTACCAGGGACCCGGACAAAGCTCATCCTTCCTCTCAAGGACATCGAGAACGTCGATAAAGAGAAGGGCTTTCGATTCGGATACTCCGGGCTGGTCATTGTAATCAGAGGCCATGAGGAGCTGTTCTTCGAATTCAATCAAGCCGAACTTCGAGATGACTGTGCCGTCACCCTTCTCCAGAACCTCGAAGCGATGCGATACTTACAAGAATCTGGCATATTATCGATGGAGGAGAAGGAGAGCGCCCAGAATGCAAGCGCCGAGCACAAGGCTCTCCAACAAGCTCGTTTCGAAGGTAAATCTGAACATGAGATCAAGATGCCACAACCCAGAGAAAATTCAGTGATTGAGGCGCCGCCCATACTTTTCGATGACCCGCGAGCCTCGATATTGAATTTCAAGCCGACGGAATCTCTTCACATCACATGTCTGACTATTGGCTCGCGAGGAGACGTTCAGCCTTACATTGCATTATGCAAAGGTTTACTCGCTGATGGACATAAGCCCAGGATAGCCACTCATGTCGAGTTCAAAGACTGGGTGGAGGGTCATGGGATCGAGTTTGCTCCAGTGGCCGGTGATCCCGCCGAGCTCATGAGGATATGCGTAGAATATGGGATGTTTACATACTCGTTCTTGCGAGAAGCATCGTCCAAATTCCGTGGATGGCTCGACGGCTTACTAAGTTCTTCATGGGAAGCGTGTCAAGGAAGCGACCTTCTGATTGAGAGTCCCAGTGCGATGGGTGGGATCCACATCGCGGAAGCTCTCAGAATACCTTACTTCCGAGCATTTACAATGCCATGGACGCGAACTCGAGCATACCCCCACGCCTTTGCCGTACCTGACCATAAAATGGGTGGCGCCTACAACTACATCACCTATGTCATGTTCGACAATATTTTCTGGAAGTCCATTGCAGGCCAAGTCAATCGGTGGAGAAAGAAGGACCTTGGATTGCAGCCTACAAGCCTGGAGAAGCTGCAACCCAACAAAGTTCCATTCCTGTACAATTTCAGCCCCTCGGTTGTCATACCGCCTCTTGACTACAGCGATTGGATTCGGGTCACTGGCTACTGGTTCCTCGACGAAACCGCGCAGTACAAAGCTCCAAAGGAGCTGACCGACTTCATACAGAAAGCTCGAGATGATGGCAAGAAGTTGGTGTATATCGGGTTCGGATCGATTGTCGTCGCCAACTCGGCTGCTCTCACGAAGACTGTTGTTGACTCGGTCATGAAGGCGGGTGTGAGATGCATTTTATCAAAGGGATGGTCTGACCGCCTGGAAAAGAAAGACGCAAACGAAATCGAAGTCCCCTTGCCCGCAGATATTTTCCCCGTCAAGCAGGTTCCCCACGACTGGCTGTTCACGCAAATAGACGCTGCAGTTCACCATGGCGGAGCGGGCACCACTGGCGCCAGTCTAAGAGCTGGTCTTCCCACGATTATCAAACCTTTTTTCGGAGATCAGTTCTTCTCCGGCGCGCGTGTCGAGGATCTAGGTGTAGGTATTGTCGTGAAAAAAGTCAACGTCAGCTCTCTCGCCCGCGCCTTATGGGTCGCAACAAACGACCAAAGAATGATTGTCAAAGCCAAGGTATTGGGTGAAACAATCAGAAGTGTAAGTCATCCCCCACCCTTCCCCTCTCCCAACCAAACACTAACAACGTTTCAGGAGGACGGCGTAAACACAGCCATCCAATCCATATATCGAGACCTCGAGTACGCCAAATCCCTCATCAAAAACCGCGACGGCAAGATTCCCGACGATACACTCGAGGACTCGGAAGAAAGCTGGACGTTTATTGGCGATGACAATGATCCAGAGGTGATCAAGAAGATACACGACTGGGAAGCGATGGCGCAATCTGGTACGACGGGCGGTAGCAAGATTTCCGGATCTGGAACCACGTCTGGGAAATCGGGGATTGATGATTTCGCTGCTGCGTGATGGGTCAATGGTATTTTGATTTTTGGGGCGGCGTGTTGTTGTAATAGAGTTTGTTAGTGAGCGAGGGCGTTATGGGGTGATGGATAGTGGTATATGAGATATTAGTGGGCATTTGGATTGGATTTAAGGTATTCATGGCATAGCGTGGACCAAGATGGAATGGAATGACCCTTTTATGAGAGCCGGGATTTGTATTCAGGGATCGCGGTAATTATGGGTGTGTTTCTAGAGGTGCATTAATAGATTTTTCATGATGAGATGGTATATTTGTGTTTTGGGGCAAGTTCCTGTTTGATTCATAATGTTGGTACTCACTAAGGTGAGATGGCGCAACTGATAAGTGATCATGGTGGTTTGGAATGTCTTCTCAGCAAGCACTCTTCCGAACTATGGCTGCTTTCATCTTTTCAGATAGATAATTGGTGGTTTGAAATCTGGAATAAGGTACTTTGGCGTTCCCAGAAAGTCCTAGTGAAACTCCCGGTCAGACTTTCCCATTTTGACTTTTGTTCCACCACTAGTTCTAGCAAGCCTTCACGTGCGTTTGTAATAGATTCGGTTTCGGTTTGGCTCATTTGAAAAAAGAGCAAAAAAGCAACATGTCAGTCACTGGGATCGTAAATCATTCAGTTCCCGTAAGATGGCATTCGTTCCTTAACAAAATCAAAGCGCAGCAATCAAATTCAACAAACAGAAAAAATGAGCAAAGCAACGGCAAATCATCTGATCCGAGTCTCCAGTCTCACTCAGAGCTTTAAGCCCGCTTGCTATACCCCAAGTTTCCATGCTGCTTCCAGCAATGCTCAGTCACCTTGTCGGCACGACTGAAGCCACGTCCCTGGCTCTTGGCGCATCCTATGACCGGGCAGAGATGAGCTCTATAGCCGTTGTTGTGCACACTGTTTTCATGGCGGATTCGGTCGGCGTCGCGTTTGAAGGTCGAGGTGCAGATGGTGCATGAGATCCGGGAGTTTGGTGCTGATGCCATGGTGGGGGAGGCGAAGGCTGACATGTCCGTAGCTGGGGATATCATATCCGCCGGGAGACCTGGCATCATACCGTTCATATCATCTGGGAATGATGGATATGGAAATGGTGCCTGGATCATATAGCTTTCAGAGTCGCCAGGGACGAGGTTCATGTTCCCAATTTGAGCCCCATCAGTGCTTCCGATTCTGGTCGGATCAAATTGATCCATGCCGAAATCAAAAGGGCTGACCATATAACTGGGGGAAGTTACGTCGAAGACGGTATCAGCGGCTATTCCGTAAGGCCCAAAGCTCTCTCCTTTCAGAACAGAATTTTGGGTTCCGTTGTTGAGCCCAATGAACTGGGATTGCGCCGGGTACCCATTGTTATTGTTGAATGGAAGCGGGTTATTAACACCAGCTGATGGGGCCCAGGTGTGCGATGTATCCAAGAGGGTGCCGGTGGAGAAAGATGCGTTAGAAGCAAGTATATCGATAGAGCCGTGGACATCGCCGTCGTATACGACTGCAGGATTAACATCGAGCAAGACGGACCTGGGGCCGGGCTGAATCACGGGACAAGTTGAGCCTCTTGAGGCTCTTGAGAAGGTTCGCAATATCAGCAAGGCGATCGAAAAAAAAAAATTACCTCTGCCACGTTGAAACGAGGCAACCAAGTCCCATGTCAGTATCCAACACTTCATTGGTCAAATCCTCCTCGTGGCTCTGCGACTGCATGGTGAGGGCGAAGAGGGCGAGTGCTAATGCAATAGACAAGGGTCTTGAGAGAAAATTGAGGTGGGCTGTGGTGGAGATTTCCTGAAATGAGAGCGAAAAACGCAACAAAACCTTCGAATTCCAGAGGTAGAGGGAGCGAGTCTATATGCTAGTATACATCCTCCCTTGTCATGTCACGAAAGAGGTACGGCAGCCTTGCAGTTGCCCTCTCCCGGTTGCTAGTTCTGGAAACCGCAACCAACACCCACATGCTTGCCGGAGCCCCCGAAAACGAGATGTGACTTGAATAAGGCCAAGGTCATTAGAAAGAGAAAGCAACAGTAATTTTACAAAAGCCTACAAAATACCGTCCTTTGTTAATGCTCACAAAATTGCGCAAAAAGTTGACGGGGAACGGGAAACGAGAGAAAAACAGCCAAGATGCCCAGCCCCACAATAAAAACGCCCTTTCGCCCTCCTTTTCGCCCTCTCGCTTATGCTCCAATACTTCAACCACGATCGGCAGCCAAAGGTGGTCCCAAACCAATGAAACTCCAGTATCCATGCAAGGCCTGCAGGAGGGCAATCGCCCTTTCATTTTTGCGAATTGCAACAAAGAATTCTTGTATTTCCATTTCAGGTGGTGTCAGATGATTTATCTTGGCGTCGTAGACTAGCCCAGGCGTGATATCTCCACGTGATACTTGGATTCCTGCACTATTCCACGGTATCATGGTGACTCCTACTGTTCTCTCATCCCTGAGCAAGTGAGCTCAGCATTTTGACCGTCATTGATAAGTGGCTTGAAAATCTCCGGATCCTGTTAAGTGCTTTAAATTTGCTCAGTGGTATAGCTACTCAAAACTCCGTGATTTATTCCTGCCTTGAAGAAAGCATCTAAGACTGGAAATTGAATACGATTTTGTAGGGTGCAATTTCAGCTTGAAGTGTCGGAGGCCACGAAGAAAGGTTAAGATTAATATCCTGCATAGCCCGTCCCGAGGAAATTTGTAGGTTCTCGTTACCTCCTGGCCCATTCCCATCCGCTAGAAGAAATAGCCAGATACCCTAAGCCTCTTGGAAAGGTTTTTGTAAGAGGTAACGTTTCACTATTCTTCTTTGAAATGGGAAATGAGTGAAAACGAATCCGGAATCATGAAAAGCTAAGGTGAGCTTTGTCACAGCCTCGTCAGCGAGAGCAGCGGTAGACATTAAGGCAAAATCGTCCATTCAGCAATCAAAAAATAAGTGGGAGCCCGAATAAAATGAAAATCAACTGAACAACATCATCTCCGAGGCCGCATGATTCCACGTCAATATCGAAGTTATGCATTCTTGCTCGAATTTGGATGTTTGTTCTCGAGTTTCGGATATCTCTAAAGAATCATCTGAAGTTTTGAACATTTGGGGAAATCTAGCAGAGTGAAAATGCCTAAGTAAATGTGATGTTACTCTCATCCAATAGATTGCTGCCCATTGTCAGGTGTTAGTAGGTCGAAACTCAGACTTAAGATTTTAGGGGGTGATCGCTTCGTAACCACGACCAATCACATTGCGTAATCCAACAATGCCAAAGGAGCGAACCGCCAGGATTCGGGATAGCAAGCGATAGGTTTTTGGACCGAGAAGTTGGCCTTGGTCAGATGCGTATGCACACTGCACAGCACTTGTGACTCCAAGATAAGGTTGGATGTAACGTGACGGGGTCAGGAGAACCGAGGCCAACCGACCCCGCCTTCCGCGCACTTGGAGTTTTCGATAGATCATGTCTATTCTCTAAACAAAGATGGAATCGTACTTTTGGGTTTATTTCGGCGCCCAAATCAACAAGAAAGAATACCCGTTTATTTTTATTGTCTATAATTTGAAAAGTGGCTTAGAAGCCGAGTTTCAAAGTTTACCAGAAGTTTGTCGGGAGCAGATGTTGGAGACAAGTAGTTACAAGGGAGCCAACTACCGGCACATGCAGCCTTGTCGCCTTCCCAAATAGATTACGATCGTCCAATAAAGACCAGCTGGTAACGATTCAGTCGTCTGGTCGAAATGAACATGACAGGATAGAGAACCTCTGATGTTGCTTTCCAGGCATTCTCCACCGTTCCTTCCGGATTAGGTTCGGGCCGATTTACCTTACCATTTTCTGCCACCCCAAGTTTTACCTATGCTGATTTCTTATCAACTCCAGGTGATTCTCCAGGTACTTTTGCTTAAATACCAATGAGTTGATCGGCGATTTGTCTTTCCTAGTTCTAGTCAGTATCACTTCCCAGCGGCCGATGATAAATGACGAAGATCTTGACCTATTGAAGGTCAACACCTGTTCCTTTAGCAAGGCCGGACGAGTGGCAGCAAGTTCGAGGCCAGACCCGGCTTCGGTCCCTTGAGACTCGGGATGCTTCTTGAATATTTCAACACAACGATTTAGCCAGGCCCGGCGTCGAGGAATCGGCGTGAAGCTAACTTGATAAGGAAGTTCATAGCATATACTTACAAAAGAAAATTCGAAGTCAACTTTGAACTGTCAAGGAAATCAAGACTTCGAGCCGGATTTGGGCCCTACTTGACCCTGTACTTTCTCTAAGTCAGGGGTCTAGACATGTTGGCACTGTTGGAAGTCGGTGATATTGTCACAAGTTGTGCCGGTCTGCATTATGTGCACCTTATGACTTGCCGGAGAAACATCTAATTCAGATGATATGTTGCTATCACTTGTTAACGTTACCTACAGAATGGTGCGGATGAGAAATATGGGCAAGGCATACTCTGGAATCGAAGAGTCCTTCATTTATACATAAGACATGATCCGTTGAATGTGCAATCAAGATTGTGTCACTTACTTCTCGTGCCTTTCATCATGGCTGCCCATCTTTTGAAAAAGCTGCCCCTTCTTTTCTTCTTGTCTGCTCTGGCTACAGGAGGTACTGCAAAGCCAGTAGCTTCTCCTAAGAATCAATACGTTGAAGATGCTCTGCGAAAAAGAGCAGACCTCAACATCGTAAAGACAACGGTGACCGAGGCAAATACCATCGACTGGATCCCCATCCAATCGCAAGGTGAAATTGCATCGCCGCCTCCTCCACGTTCCATCAAACGGGATGCAACCAGCAATGCTACTATTCCATTAGCAGAGCTCGAGCTTCCAGGCGCTGAGCTCGGCCCACCAGGGACTGTTCCAGTTCCCCGTGTAAACCTGGACTACCTGACACAGGCTACTGCTCTCAAAGGCGGCTTGCCAGACCGGGAGTCAAGTCAGCACGACAAACGGCAATACAGCGGCAACCACTGGTACGTGAGCTCAAACCAGAATGTCAACAACTTCGGCGGCACGGCCACCTTCAGTATGTTCAATGCATACGTCCAAAACTCCGGGGACTTCTCTCTGCTTCAAACAGCAGTAATAAAATCCAATGTGCCAATTCCAAACAATCCTTCTGCTACTGGATCCCAGACTGTTGAAGCAGGCTGGATCAACTATCCAGCACAGGTCTCGCAACCCCATTTGTTCACATACTTCACAACCGACGGCTACCAAGGCTCAGGCGACAATGTTGGCGGCTGGAACCAAGACGTCAAGGGCTGGGTCCAAACAGACTCAACTTACTTCCCTGGAACTGTCTTTGTACCACTGAGTGTGGACGGTGGAACGCAAGACGAACTCCAACTCGGCTACCAGCTATTTCAAGGAAATTGGTGGCTTTGGTGTATCAACAAATGGATCGGCTATTATCCAGCCTCTATGTTTAGTGCCGGCGAATCAAACCCTGCTGCCACGTTGGCTAACGGAGCGGATGGCATTTTCTACTATGGCGAGATCTATCAGAGTGAGAATGCACTCACGACTACCGACATGGGCAGCGGTCAGTTCGCCAGCACAGGCTTTGGACATTCTGCGTATATCCAGTACGTTATACTTTGCCCTTCTTCTCATGAACTCTTGGGAGCCGAAAACCTCGGAAGTTTTCTTCGGAAGCTAATCTCCCGAATAATCTGGAAACTTTGTTCAAACCCCGTGCTAATTCGTCTACAGTAACATGGTTTATGAGGATACAAACGGTAATGGGCAAACGTATACAGCTGGTTTCTGGGACTCGGATTCGGGAAGGTACAGCCATTCTAATGCGGCGAGTGGCGGCAATTGGGGGAGTTATATCTACCTCGGCGGGCCGGGCGCTGGTGGGGTCGTCCGTGGGTAGAAGTTTCTCTAGGCGTATATGGTAAGCTACCATTCCTAACGCATGTTATGAAAGCAATTCACTGACATGCTCTAGTTTCTTTGCTTTCGTCTGTCATGGAGTTGGATGAACTTATTAAAGCCCGCAGGAGGGTAGACGGTCGTTCTGGAAACGGATGGATATAACTGCCATCTGAATTTGAGAAAGTGCAAAAGGGGATTTTATGTATATACTCTTCTTGTAGTTAGCTAAATTGAAACAATTGTCAACAGATTAAACCCTTCATCGCTAAAGCCATCTCCGAAGAGTCGATCAGGATTCGTTCAAATTAGGTCTCAAAGCCGTCGCTCAACCTCAATTGTTTCAAGTGAGAAATCTTTTCCCTGCTGCATTGCTCGAGGAAAATTTGTAGGTTGGTCAAGGAAAGAGCAGTCGTTGATGGAAGCCGCTCCTCCGATATTCTCCTGCTCTCCAATTATACTTCGAGTGGAGTCGACTTTCAAATAACTTAAACGAGTTTGACTTGAGGTATGGATGCCTTCGATTTCCCCATTTTCCGCCCTTCGAGTGTTCAGTCTGTCGAGTTTAATGTGGTTGTATCGGCTTTGTTGTGAGGCATACTCAGAGGACCATCGATGGAAGAGGATACCGAACGCAGGTAGACAAGCACAGATAATGCCAATGCCAATTTCTGCAACTCTGTAAGATATTTTCGTCAGCGGATAGGTCTATTTGGGGGACCAGTAGGAGGTTGACGCACGCTAAAAGATTGAAACGCACAAATGAAACTGTCTCATCGGCGAAACTGTTTGGTTGGAAGACCAAGAACAACCTCACAATACTGGCGCCGGTCGCAACTCCGCCTGCTCCGAGGAGACAAATAGCTTTTATCTTCTTCTTAACTGGAACTTGAAGGCCACAAACCCTAGAGCAGATAGTCAGTATCCGTACGTTCAACAAGAAAAAGCAATTCTTTCCACTGGAAGAGCGGTGAGGAGGTGGACGTGGGATCAGCATACAGTGGGATTGGGAGGATGAGAACAATGAGATCAGTAAGTGCACTCATAACCGTGTCCGTATGGAACATGAAATTTTGATCCATGCAAGTCGAATGGATCTTCGGATTCCAAAACCCAGAAATCGGTTTGCAGATCTGTATTTTGATGATCAAAACCGGGAAATAGTAACTCGTCATCACTCCAATGAATCCATAGATAAATATATGTGTCTTCTTGTATAGGTAGAAGATCCGTACGTAGATCAAGAGCAATGTCGCTTTAGTAAATAGTGCGGTGGGACCGTAGACTAATGAGTTGGCGTAAAGTGCCTAGGCCAGACAGAAGATTTAGCATTGAAACCAGCCCTCATTGGTCTTAAAGAAAGGGAATCCACTCACCTTCTTGAAACCGACGAAGTTATCTGCTGTGACTTCATACTCGTGATTGCCACCTCCGTGTCGGCTCACTTAATGATAGTTAGACCTCTTCTTGCTACCCAAATTGCCCACTCATTGGTTACTCACTCATTATGCCAGTAAGACAATAGCCAATGGCTAATACCTGGGTTCAAATCAGCAACTATCTATTTTATTTCGAAAAGAGACGTACCCATGATATGACGCAGAACCCTACTGGTTATTAATACCACTCAATCTTCAAGATTGGATGATGTTGAAGTAGCAGCAAGAACACTTACAGTCTTCCCTCTCGATGGAACGCTTGATACAAAATTTGATGTACATACGAATGAACACAAAGGGGGACATAAGAGCTATTGTCAAAGTCCCAGTGACCAGATTTATAGTGTGCAAGACGTCTTTTGGGTGATCAAAGTTTGGCGTTACACCTGGCGGAGGCAATGCTCCATCCGCGGAACTGGTCATCATGTATGCTTGTAAATTCTATCGGAGTTGATTGCCTGACTATTGAAGAGACTTAGGGAGATCTCCAGTCCGTATAAGAAGCCTTAGAAGTTGCTATCGTCGTCTGAGAGATTCTGAATCGGTAAACAGCCACCCCAGATTTCCAGTCAAATACAAGGGGAAATGCAGTCATACTTCCCCCGGAAATGGACTTAAAACAACTTGGATCATGAATTCAAACTTTGAAATACGTTGGCGGTCATCGAGTTACACGTTTCCTCCAGGATCAATGCTCATGGGGCGAATCCAACTTGATAACAGACGCCGCTCCAAAGGCTCAGATGTTCTACCATAACCTCACAGGTCCATGCACGGGAAAAGTAAGCGCAATCCCGCTCTAAGACCGCCGTTATCAGTGTTATGCATGATGAGACGTGTGGCGTGTAAACCCTGAGGAACATGGCTGGGCGAATCAGATAGTCACCCGTTATCTGGTTGATGATTGGCGCACTCTCAATGGCTTGACCCTGAGACCGCCTTGAAATCTGTCGATCTTTCGAGGGCAGAAAGCTATGTTGCAGAGTTGATTTGGAACATTCCATGAGACTTCCCCGCAAACCTTATATTAATTAAGGTACGAGTTAGTCTTGAGGTGGACGGTTCCTGAAGTTGACAGTTGTGGACGGCAATCCATAAGGTTAGGCAGAGAATCTTTAGAATAGGCACTGAAACATGGCTTATGTCGATCAAGGATAAGGAATCCTTCGAAGCTCAGGGTCCTGTGTGGCAGCGGCTCGGGTTAATGTGACCCCCACGCTTCACTTCCCAAAAGCAATATGCTGAACCCAGAGACTTGTTTGGGTCGAATAGGGCTACTATCTCCTGCCACGTTTTTCAAGACATTGAGCAGCATGTGCTTAAGGCGTTATCAAAAGTCGCCGAGCTTGTCGGTGTGAGCGCACCGACCAAGTCGGCCACTTCTTTCGTCGACTTATTAGAGAGGCAGTTCGCCGGTGCGGCTCACTGTGGCTTCCGAGAAATTGCTTGCAAATTCGACAAAAGCCACTATAAATACTCCCCACTTCCTCTATCATATTTACGGCATGGGTTCTGGCGCAACTCGCTACTGAACGTGTTATTTGAGCGTTCAGTAAATACCCATTTGAGCTGCTAGTATTTTGAGTACCTACAATTGTTTATTTATACGATCAATACTCGCGATGGGGAATAGTCTCAATTTGTAAAGTATTGTAAACACGGAACAACTTGGAACCTACCGGATTAGGTATTCTATACACCTCTAATGGAAGCCCAATTGCTTTGCTACACAAAATTGAAACTTCGAAGTTGGAAACGAGTTGCAGAAGGTTTCTACCGGACACTTAACTTATGATTTTTAATTAATTATCTATTATACGCACTAATAGGAGGTCTCTATTTGGCAACAGAGAAATTCCAAGCTTTATTCTCCATGGTATCTGTTGCAAATCCAAGGGCATTTCTCTATCTTTCAAGTCAGCCACGCGACGTCATTTGAGTTTCCTGATATGGAATTGCAAGGAGGCTGACTAGCACCGGAGAAGTACCTACTACGGTATTGTAGTACGAGAGACATCGGATCTCGACTACTTGGGAAATGGATGTTCCTCAGAGACGTGAAGCGAGAAAAAAGGCGGCGGCATATCCGCTGGTGGTCCTGTATTCTGTCGGATCTTGATTAAATGAACATCAATCTCGATGGTTCTTTTCATTAAAGATACGATATAGCGAGGGTGAATGAAATAGTATTTGTGCTTGATTGCTGTCAAGTTTACATACATTCGTTGCGCCCCCCATGGACATTGCTTCGCTTGCTTTTATTTTTCGGTGGTGAATATGAAAGGTTTAACTTGAACGCTGATGGCTCCTTAGCTCTTGGCTCCCTGGCCATTGGCGCCCATAAGGATACCGAAGCCGCCAATTTAGTCTTTGAGTGCTATCAGATATCTACCCGGCTGCGGAATTTAAAGTAAAAGGTTTCAACACCAGCCTTATTCTTTGAAAAATGAAGTTGAAGGGATACTGTGTTTCAGAAATCAATAATCGAAATATTCTGACTCCGTAAACGATAATGGGACGCTTACTCCTCCAGGTTCTGTCTCAGCTACATGCATTTCACAAGAACGCCTAGATCCATGACTCTACTGCTTTGGCAACATACTACCAGGACAAAAACTGACTGATACCTAACATCAAACCAGTCCCGCTTCTTCTTCTACATCTGTCTCCGAGACTTCTACAATCTTGAAAATTTGAAACTGCTGTCCCCGGAAGAACCAACCTATCCCACCCAAGCAACTTGCCAGCATAGCTGAGCCCACAAGTAACACAAGCCCTTGATAATTATCGATGCCAAAGCTGCCCAGGTCAATATCAAAATTGACTAAGAATCCGCTGCTCAAACTTCCAACAATACTTGAAGCACCTCTCTGAAACTCGAATATACTATAAAGCCAGAGTCCCGTCGAACTCTCATCGGTCAACGCAGTAGCAAACCTGCAATAGAGCACACTGTATCCGCCTGCGAAAAAGCCGTAAAAAACAGCGAAGATGATTAGAGGTGCCAAAGTCTTTGCAAAGCCCCATGCTAAGAAGACGACCACGGCTGAAAGGATAGTAGACGTGACCATCGGAACATACACGTCACAACGGTCTAAGACATAACCCATGATTATTTGCCCAAAGATCTGTAACAGATTTAAAAGAGAAAGATCGAGTGCTCCCCGGGTGGTGGAGAGACCGATATCCAAAACAAAAGCTAAGGGGAGGATCAATCCAATTAGGACTCAAAAGATATTTTGGAAATGCTTTTATGCTTACACGGCAGGTAGGTGCTTGGCAAGAAGAATCCCAAGCCTTGAAACACATTCGATACCGTAAACGCTATAAATGCAGCTTTGAAGAAGACGCTGGTGTCGAATTTTCGATCGTGGGTTTCGAATACTTTCGGCGGCAGCCGCGGTCGCAGAAGTGGTATAATTGAACCCACAACGACAAATTGCTCTTGTTAGACGGTCTAACGAATTCACCAAGGGCAGTAATACAATATTGATGCCGCAAACCCGCAGTGTTATGGCATGCCCATACCTATCGAGCAAGATCTGCACAACGAAAGGAAGACCAAGACCGAACGCACCAGCAGATGCGAACCTTCTTATGATCAGCATAAGTCACGTTTTCGAACTATAGTGAGTGACTTACAGCAGTCCGTATGCCATTCCTCGACGTTTGGTGAATCATTCATTGAGCATGCTCAGAACCGGGTAGTAGATTATGAGAAATCCAAATCCATAGAGAAGCCCCTGCGTGACAATCAAATGCCAGAATTTAGTTGCAAAGCTGCTGGCCACCGAAGCTGATACGCAAATCAACCATCCGGTACAGATCATATGCCTTCGATAGTTCTGGAAAGTCAGGGTAAGCTAGGTGCCTAGTGGTGTTCCGAGGTAAGCTACACCCTGATTTGAGGTGAGTATGTAGCATTTTGCCCAGATTAATGACCGTGAATCAATGTACGGTTGTGAGTGCACCGATCAGTTGTAAACTCTTGTGATTTTTGAAAGGTTCGTGCGTTTCGTAATATGTTTGGAAGACACCAAATATGAGTGGTAGCCCTTGTAATAATTAGAAATGTAACACATCCTGCAGAAGAATTAGACTTACCCCACATCAAGCCTTCCACCATAGAAGCACCAAACAAAAATGCCCACGCACGACGTCCGCCATCAGCAGGAGGAAGCATTTCGGCCGTCAATCTTGATGTAGTGATTCATGATGTGGGAAGTACACTTCTTATCCCGTCTCTGGATCACATACGCCCGAAGGCCAAGAGATATCGGGTGGGGTTCACAGTGACATTTCACTGAATCTCTCTCGTCCCGGGCTTACCAATACCACCGAGAGATATCTAAGCCTCTTTTATATGCAAGTTACGACTAAACTTAGGTCGGTTCATATCGAATATTGACCATGCGAAGTACAGCCCCGGCATCATTCAGGGTAGCTGCACGACATCAAAGTGCCGCGACCAATCACCACTTCCATCCGGTTAATATTCTCCATCCCACCTTCCCCATTCCGGCTTGGCATATCCATTTTGGGCCCCCTTACTAATTTATAGTTATGAGTACGAATAACTGTAGATGCTGCTGAGAGTTTTAGATTTCTCTGGCAGATATTCCATGTGCCTTTTAGACGGAAACTATCCATCAGCAGAGACTGGTGTGGAGGCCTCAACGATCTTTCGTCAGTCCGTAGTGGACGGGGATTTCACAAAGATCTAGTAATCAAAATGAGTGGATCACGGTATCATCGCCATTACACTTCATTCGTCCTTAACGTCTTTCGCGCTCATTTGTTGAGCCAAGAATTGATGCCCCTGATTCCAGTTACGTCAGCGATTCGCTTGTAAAAGGGGCTATAAAACTATCGGAAAAGTGGTTGGATATGCTTTCCGTTCAGTCCCAAAGTCTTTATTGGCCGAAGATAACTCCTTGGCTTTCGAGGGGCTTGATCTGCCAATTATAGCCCACATGTGAAGCACAAAATTGAGACTTGCCTAAGTGAGATACGCAAGACGATTGGGGGGTCCCCACCGGGGTATTCCCATCTGTCCATTCATAAATTTCTCGGGACTCTCATCAGTGTTCCGAGACTATGTAAGAGACTTTCTTGTACATATGCTACACATCTGTATCTACCTATACCTCGGTGTCGTAGGTCTGTCCACATGCAGGCTCAAGAAGTACGAGGCGTGTTGAGATATTTTAGCTTGCATCTAGAAGATTTGAACTTCTGGCTATCAAAGAATCAATACATCTGTTTTGCTGCCTTGGTCTGATCCAAGTATACTCTACTCTCAATCACAGCACATGTCATGCAGTCCATTACAGTATAAATGCAAGTTATTTCAAATTCAGAAGTCCGAATTCTTTATTGTTGATACGTACGAGCTTAATGACTTAAATTTCGCCTGTAATGAAGGTGCTTCAGGGAGTTCATAGAGCACTGATATCAGATTAAATGAAACATGTCTTCAGCTAGTGACATCGTGAGGAGACGTGCGGGAGAAAAGTGGGACCCTAAACTAAGGAGTCATCGGGCTTTGATAACCTAAGAAACAAAAGACGCAGGCATGGATGAGGAAAGGTCCCAATCTTCCTTGGACTCCTTGTCAATATAGCCCTCTCCTTGCAGAAAACATGACGCGCAAAGCATTTCCCCTGTTTGATAACTACCTAGCCATACTCGAGCATGACACCGATAAAGATGAGCAGTGACTTCTTGAAATGGCCTTTTGCCTTTCCCATTCTCTACCTCTCGAAGGAGTCTTTCGCAGTCAACGACCCAAGAATTTTCGTCTGGATTGTTGCTCTTCTTACTGTCAGTGGGGTCAGATTCTGCATCGTGGAAAACTTCATCTTCGGAATCTGAATCATTCGTGTTGTTTCGGACATGTGTCGATGAAGGTTGTAGGTATCCTATGGCTTTGTACTGGTCGAGAAGTTCCTGGCAGGAACAGTCGCGTTTATGCCTCGACCCCACACACTCGAGAAAGGTGACCCACCTCGGCTCCACAAGACCATGCCCAAGGAGGCTATAATCATCAAGGCAAACTGAACAGCCTTGTTGGCTCTGGGACTTGAGCTTCTCTGGTGTGTCGATCTTTGCCTTAAAGTCTCGAAGAAGATCGTCCGACCACCCAGTTTCCTCCAGTGTAGCATCAAACTCAGAGTTCAAGACCTCATCCATCGTCTCGATACTCTCTGTCAAGGCTTTACCCCATGCTTCATATAGATATGGCAGCTGCTTCGCAAGTACAGTAGGATCAATTTGGCTTTCAGGGTCATAGTCATAGCCTTCAACGTGCATCATGGACCCGGCAATGAGCAACATTGGCATCAGACTCTTGCTAATAGCGACAAGAGCTATCCAATATGCAATTGATATGCCATACGATACTGGAAACTTATCGCCAACAATCGAATTGAGTCTCTTCCGGACAATCATTCCCTTCTGTTCCATATCGATGAAGGCGCGAACAGCATGCTGTAGTCCATGCCACAAGGTTTTAGGCCCAAATGCAACCATTGACTGGGGCTTCAGTGTGCGCAAGAACCAGGTGATACTGTTTGATATTTGTGGCACATCTTCGAGATTGAAAGCGCTGACAAGATCGGCAATTATAGTCCATCCATCCGACTCTGGTTCGGACATGTCGATGCAATCTTCGAAGAGGCGAAGCATTTTGATCTTCATATCGGCAGGTCTCTTCTTACCGGTGGCGGTGAAGATCGTGACGGGAGACCTGTAAGAACCAATCTCAGCTGCTGTATAGTAGAATGGAAAACTCATTGGACTCACAAAGCGTTCTCAGATGGTCCTTCGAATACTAGCGCTGTTTTGTCCGCTCCTTCTGATATCAGATACTCACAAATGTCGACGCTAGTCTCTGACTCCGCGAGTGAAGCAAACTGTGGTTGTAAGAGAATGTCCCAGACTTGAATGAGGTATAAGCCACGCGGGGATAGTGGTAAAGTCAACGTACATGCAAAGGAGTCCACCCTTTGGAGTTGGTATCCCTAACGGAAGCATCCCCTTCCGACAACAAGAACTGGACAGTCGAAAGATTCCCCTTCCGACAAGCATTGAAAATTGGGGAATCATCAGGCACAGCTCGTATTGGATTGAAGTTGAACTGCCAACCCGTCGCAGTTGCAAAGAGGTTCGCTTCGACCCCATATTTCACGCCGACTTTGGTCAACCACCAAGATGGAAAGAACGTGAAAGACGAAACAATGTCGATGCTCTTTCCAGTATTCGAGTTAACTTGAACGGACGTGGTCCTCAGCCAGACTGTTCCCAACACAACGCCGGTAGCAGTTGTTCTCCGGCAGATACGAGATTGGCTTGCGCGGCGATGTTGGGATCTGGAGCGGACGATATCGAGAGTTTCGGCAGAAGAGGGCTGGTGTGGGGTTGGATTGAAGTCATCAGAGTCCTCGCTGGACTTGTCCTTCGCACCATAATGATAAGTGGTCTGGATTGTCGCAACACGATGAACCGTTTCACTCATTGCCCTTTCGAACGCTCCACCTCGGAAATAGTTCTCCGCAGCTATCTGTAAAGCGTTCCCCAAACACGCTTGAAGCTCGGCTTCCGGAAAGTCTGTCGCCATTTTGCGAAAGTTCGGTTTGGTTGTGGGAGGAATTTCGGCAAGGTTGTCTTCTACATCGTATACTGAGTCTTGTGCCTCGTAGCAGGGTGGTGGGAGGTCGGAGTCTGGTACCCGCTCGACCTCTACTACGACGGATGACTTCTTCGCATCTTTTTTCGTACTTATCGAAGTATTGGTTTGAACTTGTTCTCCCTCGACGTATGCTGGTGGCATCTGACTGCAACGCAAGTTACAAAAGCGTCAAATATATCATCAAGATAGGACATACAATTGAGGTACTAAAGCCAATAATAGAGTGGTCTTGGTCTCTTGAAGAGAATCGCGGAATCTCCTCAGCTTCTTCTCCTTGCGCGCTGCCTTGAACGCTTTCCACAGCCTCACTCTACCGCTGTGTTTCGAGAAATCTGGCTCGAACTCTCTGACGATACTGAGAAGTAACTGTAATGTATCAGCATTGTCTCATCCAAAGGAAAACGTGACCAGCCACTTACCTGCACCTTTCCATCGCAGTGCTCCAATGCATCTTGCACATGAGTACCGGGGTCTTTTCGATTCACCAACTCATTTAGTATTCTTGAGAGGAGTTTCAAATCCATCAACATTTCGCCGACTTCGGCCGGCGCATCTTGAACGGTGCCCCAGAAGTCGTACAACTTGATTAGACCTCCAGCCAGTTGAAGCGCAAGGGAGACCACAGCCATGCCTGTCGATGTTCGTTAGTTTTATCTTCCATTTCCAATCACAAAGTCATTTGTTTACCGCTTGCTGCCGCCGAGAGGCCATCCATGATTAGTGTGAAGAAAGGACGTTATTGTTTTATTGGTGTAAGATATTACGGAACGTCTTCTGAGATTGGCGCATGCTATATGCTGTATATGTCTTGGGGAAAGTTTTGAAGTAGCGTTCCCCAAATTTTCCCCGCCAAATCTTGATCGGCGATCCGTCCATGAATGGTTGCTGGTATCTTTTGTGGCGCTTGAGACGGGTCGGAGCTGAAGTTGGTATGATTCTAATTCGCTAAGCTTTCCGGCTGAAAACGCCACGGAAAACTTTCGCTTGACCTATTGGTAATGCTAGGTGAGACATGCATTTCTCTACGATATTCCACCAACAACCAACCAACATCGGCAGAGCTCCATGCATAAGGCGAGAGCAGTATTATTGATTAACAAGAATCACGCTTGTGAAAAGAAACATGCAACCAATGGGTTTGCCCCCCCTAACGTTTGTGTGATGACCTGCGCCCAGATTTGGAATCCCCGGCGACGTTCGGGGTCGATTGGGTGCCAACCTGGAGAGCGATTAGCATAATTTTGGTGATACTTTTGGAATGAATGATCTCATCCATACGATCTGCTCTTCATCCACTTTCTCTACATCGAATTCTCTCAGGTTATCAATAGCCAATACTTGCCCCAAATCCCTTTCCAGCTTGCCTATGCTGTTTCTCTTCTGCCTGGATACCATTCTCCAGGCAACGAGAAAAGCTAATGTGAGAGCAATTGTTACAACAGTATACAGCCAGACCCACTTACTCACGATGCTATCCTTATTTGCCGGTTCGAAGTTCCAGAAGCTGGTGCTGAACAATGTGGCTACGAACGTGCCCGGAAGGAATCCAAGTGTCACTGCGGCAATGACTTGCATGTCGGCACTACTTCTCAAGGACTCCTTGGCAACTCTAGTGCTCAGTCTATTCTCATACGCCGCGAGCTTTGAAATCTTGATATTTATATCGTTCTGTTTCTGTGATAGTTGTGCCAATTTGAGGTTGTTCTGGTTGTCTTTTTGGGCAGTGAGAGAGTATACCTAATTAATACTTAGTGAGCTGATTTGTGGTATGAGAGAGATCATGTACCATCTGCACTTGTGCCTGAGATGCTGCTTTGATATACTCATTGTGCTGGCGCTCGGCCCGCAAGATCTCTCTTGTGAAAGAAAGTCTGTCGGAAAGAGTTGCAAGAACAGCGTTCGGAGCCGATAACGCATTTCTTGAGAGATCAAGTTGTTCGAATAAGAATTGGATAATGCGATCCTGAGTCGTGCACAACTGGGTTACACCCACACTTGACGTCGAAAGCGCGGTTAGCTTTCTTGTGAATTCAACAAGATCCAGTTCAGGCACTAAGCTGGGTGGCTTGAGGTAGTAATCCGTCTTCATCGAATATTGTATGTTGAAAAAGTCGTCATTGTGTATCCGATTCATTATCATAGTGCTTCTGAGATAAAACTGTGTGAAGGCAATTGGAATGAAAAGCGGGTTTGCAGCGTGGCTCCCCTCCTTTTGGAGATAAAACATGAGGTCCTGGATTTCGCGATCCTCCAGTCCAATACACACACCATATGTGATGTTCGAAATCGCATTGTGGGAAATCGCGAGAGTACAAGCCCATCCCCAGCTGCGGTCGCTCTGAACAAGATACCCTATATTACCTGTTAGAGACTGGAGTGAAAATAGGACGCCCTTGGGACAAAGCTATTTCGAGATGCGTACCATTCCACGAACTCCCTAGCGAATAGGTCATTGCTCCCGACCACAAATGATCATGAGCATCAAATAATACCTTGGGGGTTTTCCAATGTTCCAGTAAAAGACTCCTTATGTGAGGTGGGGGAGAAGCGGACTTCGATCTAGAGCCGTTGTAATCAGAAAATGCCAACCTTTCTGTTACATTAGCAAAATATATCTAAAATCCGGCCATAAACTCATGTGAGATATCTTACAGGTGCATGCTCCATTCCAGCCGCGAGTTCAAAGCATCTTTAGGTGACTATCGACGTCGCAATAATTAGTGACAAATTGATCATACTTTCTAAGTTTCCATTGTTCGGAAGCCTACCATCTCGATCACAGACATAAGATCTTTCTCGCTCGGTACCCTCCGCACCGGGTTACGTACGTTCGAACCGTCCTTATTTTGTAAGCATCAGGGATCAGAGACATTCGGGGCAGGACAGAATACCTTTTCCTTTTCAACGCATAGATATAGACACTGTCCACCGGATGAGTCATTTTCGTTTAGCCAAGGCGACTCGGTCTGCTCCTTGTCCTCTCTACACATATGCGCCTCGATCTTTGGCCACTGGTTATAGTTTTGCTCTCGCCAGAAGGGTTGCATATCCATATAGCTTGTTTCAGGATCGCATTCCGGTCTATCCTCATCTATCTCTTTGATGGTACCGTAAAGCGTCTCGCGCCGTTGGGTATGAGTTCGCCGAATATGCTGCTCCAACGAAGCTGGAGCCTCAGCCTTTTCAGTACCTGTAGTCGCTCGAACTTCACCATCTAATGGTCCTCCTGGCTGCTGGCTCCTTATTTCCCAAGAGAATTCCCGTACAAGATCTCTTGATGCCCTAGTACGCTCCATTCTGAATTAATGAGAAAGTGAACCTAGAATTTCGAGGCTTGAAGAGAGTTCTTTAACCTTTGGCAAAGGCTGCATGGCCTAAATCTGCCTTGCCAGCTCATGAAACTTATTTCACGAGTTAGCCTTGCCACTTTTGGATACTGCAATGCTATTCGTCCTCCAATTCGAAAGCCATGGAGCCTTGTGCAATTTGTACTTATGTAACATGGCCAGGGCCCGCCCACGTGAGGGCATTGTCATTCAAGAACTGGAAGGGCGTCGAACGACGAGCCTTCTGTTTCAACTACTCTCGTCGGGCTCCTTAGTACTATTTTGTCATTATGATAGATCTAGGAAAATCACGCAGTGTGATGGGACTTATGGTGGACTTTTGAGAGGGTTCTACTATTGATGTCCACATGACCCTCCCTCCTTTTTGAAAAAATTGCTAGGTTGGGTTGGATTTCAGACATTTTCGTTGAATGAAAGTTTTCACACTTACTACTGGCTTCCTATACTAACAACCAACCCAATCGGGAGCTACATGATGGATCCGACACTGGATCGTGCCGTTCGCCTTCCTTTTTCGATTTTGCCTCCCTTCGGCTGCGGAAAAACATGTCACTTTCCGATTGCTAAGAGGATATTAGATTGCCCAATAAGAGAATTTACTTGATGCTTGTTTCTTGCGACCTCCAATTTAGTTTCCGAATTAGTTATACGAGCGGACCCATAACGCATACTAGTCGGTGGCTAAAATCCCACAGCCGAGGACTTGGAAAGCTCTAGGTCCTGAGGTTCAAGATGCAATCCAAAATACCATACGAAATTGAATACAAGCCTGTTAATCCTTTCAATGGTGTTCTCATGATGTCATTGCGCCGCTTAATATTTACGTGAAAGCACGTTAGCATCCCAGACGCTTCGATCTGTCTCAATCGCATCTCACACGTCGGCGAGCTCATTTCACGAATCTTGGGCACTGTCATTTTTACATACCTAACCCTGGAACTACTCACCATGAATGTGGAATAAGAGAGTCGACTTTACCTAGATAGCTACTTGTTACCTTTTGCCCCCGGACATAGCAATAATACTTGACGCTGTTGACGGTCTTCCAACGATCGTAGCTGGCGACCTGCACTTCGCAACTTCACAAGCCAAGCACATTACTCTGTAAATTGCACGTGGAGCTGGCGGCCTATCTGGGTTACATGGTACTTTGAGAAAGTTCCGGGAGTGGAGCTTGGAGCTTGGAGCTAGTTCACGTACATCTACAACGATGTCCAGTCTCCTGGGGGTTTGAGTGGAGAATATACTACTTTTAGCGTGAGGCGCAATCGAGAAAGCAGAATTGGACTGGACTGGATCAGTTGACTACTGACATTTTCCCATGACTGAAGGTGCAGAATCTGCAGATTGTGCCAAGGTGCAGGCCAGAGCCAGTGATAGAGAGAATGTATAAATGGCACCGATATCGTGGACTACTTCGGGGACGTTGAACAACGACTGTAATCATGCTAGGATCGATCATTCACTTCGCCGTTTGTTACGGTCTGCTCCAAGGCACAATTGCAACCGCGCTGCCACCAACCTCCCAGCCTCAGTCTCAATGTAAGCCAGTCCCTGGAAGCGCAAACTGGCCCGCCAAGGCTCAATGGCGCACGCTTAATTCAACTGTCTCTGGACGACTGAAAGCACCCTACGCACCTGGAGCTGTATGTCACCCGAAACTATCCGCTTTCAACAATGCATCTTGTTCTGCTCTCGTCATTGCCTGGACGAACTCTTCTTGGCAGGAGTCGAATGCGTGGACGTCGATGTACAACGATGACACCTGTGTCCCTATCACCGACTCACCATGCTCAACCGCTGGGTATCCAGCATATGTCATTGAAGCTGAGACCGTCGCTGATGTCCAAGCCGGCATCAAATTCGCGTACCAAACAGGCGTCCGGCTCATTGTCAAAGGAACTGGGCATGATGCCCCAGGACATTCAGCTGGAGCTGGCTCACTATCAATCTGGACCCATCTCCTCCGTGGCATTAATGTAACAAGACATGCTTCTTTAGCTGCAAAGCACGATGCTGTGGCCTCCGTCAAGTTGGGAGCGGGCATGGTCTGGGGTGACATCTACACAGAGATGGCGAAGGCCAATCTCACTGTCATAGGAGGCGCAGATCCTCATGTTGGTGTCGGAGGTTGGACCCAAGGCTCTGGACATGGCCCAATATCGAGTTACTATGGATTAGGAGCTGATCAAGTTCTTGAAATGGAAGTTATCACTGCCGACGGCGAGCACCGTATCATCAATTCTGCCTCTTATTCCGACTTATTCTGGGCTATGCGAGGTGGTGGACCTTCAACGTACGCAGTGATGCTGCCAATGACAGTCAAAGCATATCCTCAATTGCAAGGCGTGCAATATGTGTACAAGTACAATTTCACAGGCAGTTCTGACGCATTTTGGAACTTTGTGGCTGTCTTCTCCTCCCGTCTACCGCGTCTGTCCGAGCAAGGTGGAATGGGATACTACTATCTTGTTCCGAATTCTGGTCCTTCCAATGACGGCGGCGTTGTGGAAGGCTCCTTCCTGTTTCCAAACAAATCTCAAGTTGCAGCTCAAACTCTCACGCAGTCTCTCGAAAGAGCTCTAAGCGAATCATGTAGGGCCACGGGCTCAATAAATTTTGGCTCTGAGTATTTTAACTTCTCCAGCTTCATGCGGTTTTGGAGTTCTACGAACGGCCCTGAGAGCGTTGGCAAGGACACTCGCTATGGCTCCTGGTTGATGGACGGACCAGCACTGACACATAATACTACAAAATTGAGGGATACACTGCGCGCTACCGGTCCATGGATTTGGATTGGGCACCTTGTTGCTGGACCTGGCGTGCGCAATGCAAAGCCCGTTGGTGGATCAGATGCGGTGTTGCCTGCGTGGAGGAAAGCATACGTCCATCTTCGTAGGTCTCATCCGCAAGGAACATACGTCTACAAGCTGATAATATTTTTTAGTTACGACCCGGATGTGGACTCCCCTGAACAGCACGGCAAAGGTACTTGAGACGGCGGATATACGTGATCGGATGCAGCCTGCTTTGCGTGCCCTCGCGCCCAGATCAGGCGCATACGTCAACGAAGCGGATCCAAGCAACCCGCTTTGGAAAGTTGACTACTATGGCGAGAACTATGAGTAACTTTTACAAATCAAGAAGAAATGGGATCCGAAGGGCGTATTCTGGTGCAAACCGTGCGTAGGCTACGACGAGTGGGAAATCGTCCCTCTTGTTTCCACCAGTGACAGTGTATACGAAAGGGGTATTGGTCAAGACCAAGTCATGTTGTGCAAAGCATCCAATAGTACAGCTTAGTTAGTTTACCACCCACCCAAAGCGAAATTACTCGGCCAGGTCCTCCACTTATACCGATATCGATTCAGTAGATCATATGCCAGTCATAATTGCAACAGCAACTATACCGTATTTTCTACCTAAATTTGTGGAGTATGTGGTAACTGATTTGACATAAACACTACAAAATAGAAAATCTCAGGTGCTAATCCAACATATGTATGCATGGATTCTTTTATCTTGGACTTCGAATACCGGTGTCACCCCGTGTCGGATAAATACTCTGCACATTAACTGACATATATTATGATTATGATAAGACCGTGTTCTTCTGAGGCTTCATTCCCCGTGCCGTTTGGTATCTTAAGATTATTAAGTCACTGATCTCGAAGGTGGGGTAGAATATGCATCAAATTTTGAATTTTGATATTGTTCTGTGGAGTCTTCGAGTTGACGATCGTCAACTCGAATCCCGGGCAAGCTAGTTCTGTCCGTGCGTGGGCAAGTTATGACCGGAGGTTACACATCAAAGATGTGGGGTGGAATTCGAAGCGCTTTAGCCACTGGTATTGGGGATCAAATAAGCTTAAAGTTTTTAAATAGCACGGCGAGTAGAGAGAACTTCCCTCAATTTGTTCGAATCCATGCTACTAAACGCAACAGCTGATAGAAACCCACCTTCTTATACGAACCACCCATGGCGGTGTTAGATCTCAAGCGTCTACCTTGGAAACGACTTGTCTTTCATCCAGCAGAATCTCAACACCAGATTTCACGAGTCATACTCCCCATCCTCAGGCACAATCCAGGTGGGTCCTTACGAGCCTACCGGAGAAAGTCTGTGTTTTCAGGCCACTTTCAGGGCTTAGCGAGCCTCACCAAACCGGCTGCAGGCTCCAACAATTTTTATCATTTTGAAATTATACAACAACAACAAATAATAAAAAGTTTGTATTTATTTATTACGAAAGAATTTAGATAATCTTTTTTTTAATTATTAAACTTTAGGGTATTTAATTATTTGCGTTTTTGGTTTGTATGCAGAAGACCCTAAAAACACGGACTTTCTCCGGTAGGCTCGTTAGAACTTATTGCTAGCGCTGTATGCCAGATGTTGGCGTGGTCAATCTCCAAGGGCCCATGTATTCCCTCGGAGCTTTCATATGGGGAACCAAAGCTTTTTTGGCCTCCAGAGTCCACACCCGCAATGGCCAGTACCGACAGACAGAGTTGTTGTAATAGGCCGGTTCGTGCACATGGATCTGCAAATTCGAACTAGGATATCAAACAGTGTGGACTCTAGTTGTCAGCCTTGTCAAAAATTATGCACATGCAATGAGTAATGTTGACAAGGTAGGCACTCAATATCCTTATCAAATGGTAGGGTGAATCTATCTTGTTGCATTCGGGTGACAAAGGGTCCGAAGAAAAAGCACCAATAATATCCCTACTCGGCAGTTGGCTAGCACCTCCAAGCTGCAGCTCTCCGAAACACCCAACAGTATCGCTGGCAAAGCGCCACGACTCTGTTCTGCATTCGACAGCCGCCGGTCGATGAACTCTGACCATCCTCCTCAGAGTCCAGCATTAATCTCTGTCAGCTATCAACAATGACTGAAGCATTTCTGCCACTAGCCTGCATAGTGGCTGTTGTTGGGCTCTCCTCCCTTGCCCTGGCGATTCAGCTAGGCATCTTGCCCCGATCCAATTTAGCGATTGCACGAGTTGGTCAGAAGCCAGGAATCTTGGGAAATACCTCAAATGGCCATTTCTTCAGTCATAGTCTTCAGCTGATCGAGCAAGGTTATGCCCGTGTAAGTAGGAGTTTCAAAATCTTCCTTTGGGACACACGTGCTAATACCTACACAGTACAAGGACTCTTTGTATTCATTATGGACAACCGATATGGATCGAGTCATTGTGTCTCATAAGTTTATGAAGGATTTCAGTGTCCTGCGAAGGAAAGACCTTCGACTTACGGCTTCGGTGAGACATGCTGGACCATACACTGGTTTCGATATTGCAGAAGAAAGTGACCTGCAATTCATTGTCTGCGCAGGCCAATTGTCGCAGAACATAGGTAATTATTAACCCAAAGCTATAGCTTGCTCAAACTGTCCAGAGTCTATTATGCCACAAGGGTGCAAGTTGTTTATAACTCCAGCTAACCTCTTCAAGGCCAGCTTGCTCAGCCAGCCCACGATGAAATAGTCTTTGCTTTGGACAAAAAGCTGCAAGGCCTAGATATTGAAAATGGTGAGTTATTGATTTTTAAATTCAATGATGGTGGACGTGGTCAGCTTACTGAAAAGAAGGAGGATACACACTACTCCCTTTTCCCCTTGCGATTGACCTCATTAGTAGCGCCACTGCACGGGTTTTCGTGGGGCCAGAGCATTGCCGGGACCCTGAATGGCTTGCTACATCTACCGGATATACCATGGAGTAGGCTCACAATGACTTGCGTCTTAAACGTGTTTACTGACAAACTAGTGTTGCGAAAGTGACGGCGGACCTCAAAGCCTATTACCCGTTTCTACATCCGATTGTGGCACCATTCCTATCATCTTACCACCAAATCCGTAGGCGTTTCAAAGTAGCACGGAGACTTTTGGAGCCACTCATCGCAGTCAGGAACGCAGGGACTAGCAAAAAATACCCTGATATGATGCAGTGGCTCGTTGAGTCCGCCAAAGGTCGCGACGCAGAAATCGACAAGCTGGTTACCAGAATGCTCTTTTTGAATGCTGCTGCCATCCATACTACTGCTGAGACTGCCACTAATGCAATCCTCGACTTATGCGCCCGACCAAAAGATGTGGCAGTGCTCAGAGAGGAAATGCTTGGTGCAATGAAGAAGCACGATGGCATCAATCTTGCGACATTATCGAGTTTGAAGAAAACAGACAGTTTTATCAAAGAGTCTCATCGCTTAAATACACTAGGATTAAGTGAGATGTACAATTTGGTTGTAAAAAACGTTTGCTAATGCATTAGATAGTGACATTTAACCGTCAACTAGCAGTTCCCGTAACTCTCTCTAATGGAGTTACCCTGCCGAAGAACACGTACATATCCATGACTCACATACTTATCAACCGCGATCCGGAAATCTATCCAGAACCTATGAGCTTCGACGCGCTGCGATTTTACAATCAGCGACAAGCGCAGGGGCAGGGGGAACAACACCAATTTGCCTCTTTGAGCTCTCAGAACCCTTCTTGGGGAGTGGGTAAATTTGCTTGCCCCGGCCGGTTTTGGGCCAGTGCACAGATAAAGTTATTGCTGATGGTATTATTGCTCGAATTTGACATTGGGTATCCAGACGGCCAAACAGAACGGCCACCAAACGTGGTGATTGGCGAGAAAAATCAGATCAAGCCTACGCAAAAGATCGTGCTTAAAAGGCGAGCCTAGAACATGTAATGCAAACGTATAATCCAAATGACTTTTCATAATACAAATTAGAGAGACACCCATGGTCCCCTCTCTAACTTCCTTCAAGGCTAGTTACATTTCACCACAGTTTCTTAGGCTTGAGAGAATTTAAGATCAGTATATAATCATGAATTTTGGACATGACACCCACCGTGAAAAATGCACAACACACAAGTGATACCGCTGCTGCTGCGTAAATTAGGATGTATCTATTTGGGTCAACTCAGCGCATCAGATTAATCAAATGGACATACGTATCTGCCGAAGCATCGACAACGATCTTCAGTACTTGGCTCTTCTGGGAGCTATCCAAACCAAAGCCGGAATTACTCGCACTAACTTGGGTAATAAGCTCACTCAGCTGAGCGGTATCAAATGAAGGTACAACGTCCCGGATTCGTGGTAAGGAAACATTTTGGAATATAGCTCCCGCTAGAGCAAGACCGAGGGTAGTCCCAGTCAGCTGGGCTGTAACCTTAAGTTAGCTACTGATAGATGAGATGTGTCGGGGCTTAGATCCAAACCTATTAGCATTAAAGAGATAGCACGGTGAACATCCGCGGGAGGTACGAGGCGTTGCGCTACGGCGAATCCGGCCTGCCCAAAACAGCCCGTGCCCACACCGGACAGAACCTGAAGACCATATATTACGGAATCCGGCGTTGAGATTGTGATGCGTGCTGTACGATGCAGTAAGTAGTTGTCGGGTCGAACGGTAGTTGGACTTTCAAGGCTACGACTTACACAGAAATACGCCAGCAAATATATTGAATATACTTCCAACTACATACCATGGTTGGTACCACCCAAGTCTCCCCATCAATCGACCGCGAAGAGCGCTAGATGTGACCCAAAAACAAATTAAAGGTAGGGTCTTTATGCCCGCTCGAATAGCGGAATCTCCCTACATGACAGTCAGTATTTGAGTTTCATCCTAAAGCAACCGGGATAACCTACTTTCGCCAGCTGAAAAAATACGGGGATATAATACAATGGGACCGGAACTATAAGAGCAACGGCAACTACAGAAACAATGTTAGTCACTTCAAGGTCAGATGACTCTAATATTTCCTACCCTGACAAATGAAGCATAAGACCATGTCTTTACTCTTCAAAAGATGGAGAGGAAGCACTCTCAATGCTTGCGAGGTGCCAAATCCGAGATGCTGTTGGAGGACAAGGGTGATAAAGAGGACCCCAGATACGACGAAAAGTGAAATAATCTGAGCACTATCCCATGTATAGATAGTACCGCCAAAGTTTATCGCAATAATACCAGTAACGAAGGCGCCGCAGCTCAAAATGCTACCGGCCCAGTCAATTTGCAGAATTTTCGACTTGAACGTCTTCGTAGGTTGGGGACTGTAGGATGGTATTATGAACAAGTAGACAGGGATGAAAACCCCAATCACAGGTGCATTAATATAGAACCCCTAAGTGGAGGTGAATATTGGTCTTAGATAAATGAGCAGATACACTTACCCACCGCCATGTTGCATTACTATCTGTAAAAGCACCACCTATAAGGGGCCCAATGACCGAACCAAACCCCCAAACTAGTGCTCTGAGATATAATTATTAGAAGCCTATGATTTAAAAAAAAACACTTTACTCACAGATATCCCATGTACTCCGTTGTTTCTTTGGGGCTAGTATTGACTGAAATGAGGGTGAGGGCTCCAAGATACATACCCGTTCCCTTTAATAATAAACATTGGCTCAAAATTAGGAAAAAATAATGATAAGGGGGATGCACTTACACCAATACCACCTACGACCCGACCGACAATTAAAGCTGGCAAGTTTGGAGCGGCTCCACAGATGACGGAGCCAACTAAGAACAAGAGAGAGAACTGCGGATATCAGTACTGAAGCTTACCGACCAAGAGTCGAGACCATTTGATATATGACTTACTGCTATATAAAGCGTTTTGGTATTGAACACACTAAACAGCTTCCCGTTGATGAGAGCTGTAGCCGTTCCCGCCATGAGAAATCTTCAAATAAAATCAGCAAATTGATAATAGCTGACTCTCAATCAATTGGACTTGCCCGACAGATATCCATGGCAAATTCTGTATGTGTCCAAATTCTCGGACGATGACCTAGATTTTATGAGTACTAATCATGATTTGTACCACTGGACTCCAATCTTACAGGTTGAAGGACAGCAACAATTGTATTGTCAATGGCATAGAAGCATAGATTGGAGAAGATGGCGAGAACTACCAGAACCCACTACGCATACTCATCAGCAAAGGTCACCTAGGATAGATACTGTAATCGTCCAAACGATAGATGAATAGTATGTAACAAACGCAGTACCTTGATGCCATGAATAGTACGTTGTCTTTCCGGTTGTTTGGGACTTTGAGGCTGGCCAGTTGGAGCTTCTTTATTGCCAAGAGGGTCCTCGGCGGCTATAATGTCTCCTTTTTCGACAGTCCCATATGCTTTCTCTTCGTCGTGTGAGCTCGATTTCAAACTTGCTGGTTCCCCTGTGTGCCCATCCAGGGTATTGTGTCCATGAATTTCTGAATTTTCATTCTTAACTGTTGCACCAATCTGCGAGTCACTGCGATGCTCCATTCTAGGCCGGCGACTTTTCCAAGGCTGCTCGAGTGCTTGCACTGCGCGATTTGTGGCGTTCGTAGAATACCAGCCGTGTCGTTATTCCAGTCTTTCAGATACGTAGATGCTTGCCTCAAGGTCAAATTAGCTAGGGCTACCCCTCATTGTTTACTGTAGCCTGGTCGGTTAAATGACAGGCAAGTAATTCACAGGGGGATCGGGCTGTGAACGTCAGCGGCGTAGCCTTACATGGATCCGAACATGATTCGAAATACGACGCGGGTGTTCGGCACTTTGTTGACTCTGGCTGCTCTCTGATCTGTCCAATGATATGGAAGAGACACACATGTGCCGATGCGAGGCGGAGTGCTTCCTGCTTCCAGCTTCCGTTACTACTACTACCCGCAGATCTACTCTAGAAATCCTAGCTCATGCCCAAAATATAAGGCAGCTTTGTGGGCCCCGAAACTGCCTTCTGTCATGGCTTGCAGATGCATCGGTATGCAGGCCCAGGGGATACACGAAAGAGTAACCCCAGGAGGACTTTCCAATCAGTCCCAGTATAACGGATGAACCTGGCAATTTAGAGAGAAAGCCTCGGATGGAGTGCATCCTCGGCGACATAGATGAAGCAAGTGAAGCAGACCTCTCTCTACCTGTCTGCCCGCATTTTCTCCCAGCGTTAGATCTGGCCTTCCAAATTTTTACCAAAGCCAACCTCCCTCATTAACTTCCACGTTAGTTCGGTATCACGTTTGCAATTGTCTTCAGAATGTCCTTTAATACCTCATCCGAAGGTGTTACTTCTGTCCCAGAGGCCCCTGTGGCTTCACATATCATGCCAATGTGGTTACTTAGCTTTTTTGTTGTACTTTCAAGTGTTTGGCTTAAATCTATACTTATCCCTTATGGCAATGCTGCTGTTAAAGCCCCAATTGTTGGGCTAAGGTGGGCGTATTTAGCAAGAATTCGATATCTCACAAATGCAATGGAGCTTCTCCAGGAAGGTTACCATAAGGTATGCTACTTATTCAAAGGCGAACTTTTCTAATTCGTGTAGCACAAAGACCAATTTTTCAAAATCAATGGAAACGACATGCTGGTTGTTCCAAATAAATACGTTAACGAGCTTCGGGCAATTCCCGAGGAAAAGTTAAGCTCGATGGTGGCAAACATCGATGTTGGTATTTCCACTCCACGAGTGATACTCGATGAATACTAAGATAGGTTATTTGACTTCGTATAGAACTTCCAAGGCAACTACAATACTATAGACATCTTATTGAGAGGAAATTTACATACCCACGCAATTCATACAAGATTAACGCCGAAGCTTGGCCTTTTTGTGCCTTTAATCTGCGATGAAATTGAATGGGCTCTGTCTCAGGAAATCCCTTCTTGCCAAGGTAAGAGGCGGCATGGTTCTGATCTCATTAGTATGTAAGCTAACCATTTCCCTCGAACAAGATGAATGGGTTCCAGTCTTGGGATTTGATACTGTTGTGAGGCTTGTCGTTCACGACTTTGCGCGAATATCAGTTGATCCACTGTACCGAAATAAAGAATGGATGGAGATTCAAAGACAGTTTCCGGAGAACGTGTTCCGCGTTGCGATTCAAATGAGGGTTATTCCAACCTGGTTCAAGCGAATATCTTCCTTCATCATGCCTGCGACTTGGGCAGTCTCTAGAAATCTTCGGAACGCCCAGAGGCTGGTGGTGCCTATTGTGGAGGAGAGGAGAAAAATGGAAGCATTGGAAGACCCAACGTATCAAAAGCCCAACGACTTCTTGCAATGGCTAATGGATGAGGCGTGGAACGAGCGTGATGGCCAACCCGCGGAACTGGTTCACAGGCTTCTCGTACTAGCTCTGGCATCGGTCCACACAACGTCAATGACTGCCACTCAAGTTCTCTACGATCTCATCGCGAGGCCAGAATATCTCGAACCACTACGCGAAGAGATTCTGAAGGCTGTTGCAGAAGACGGAGGATGGAAGAAGACAACACTAACAAAGATGCGGAAGTTGGATAGCTTCATGAAGGAGTCACAAAGGATGAACGGTCCCAGTTTAAGTAAGTTATTTCTATGCCAAAAGAAAGTAATCAACAATTCTCATCATTCATCACACTTAGTCGGTTTCAAGCGCGCAGTTATGGAGCCATTGACACTGTCAGATGGTGTTCAGCTACCAAGAGGTGTCCATTTAGTCGTACCTGTTGTTCCAATTGCGCTGGAATCTGTGGAGCCCAATCCAGATGTGTTCGATGGATTTCGATTCTATCGGGAGCGCCAAAAACCTGGTCAAAGCAATCTTCACCAATTCGCAATGACCGACAAGAAAAATATGCATTTTGGGCACGGCCGATATTCCTGCCCTGGCAGGTTCTTTGCATCTCATACGATCAAGATCCTTATCGCCCAACTCATTCTAAAATACGATTTCAAATTCATGCCAGGAGAGTCACGTCCGAAGAACGTTATTGCTCATGAGTACTGTTTCCCGGATCCTGCTGCCCGCATATTACTAAAGGAGAGGGGGCCACCACAGGTTATATAGGCCTGTCAATTACCGTCAATGAATATTGACTTTTCAAATATAATTATAAAGATCAATAAATGCTGTTTTTAACGTACTTTTAAGTTGTTCACATTCCTTTCAGGAGTTGGAGAATCAGAACTCTGGCACCTCTCAGTATAAATTTCAGGGAATTATTTATTTGATGAGTCTTGGACCTTGCTCGAGGTCTCCCTTGAAAATAATAAACCACTAGATTTTGACCAGTCTTGCTTGGCCTCAACACTGATGAAGCTTGCTTGATCGTGGTCGAACTTTAGATGAAATCCAATGCTTCTTACGGAAGGTACCTTAGTCAATGGTGGTGTGCAGACAGAATTTTAAAAGGAAGGTGCATGATCATGGAGTGGTCCCTCGATCGTTCGGGGGATCCTGGGACCATGCACTGAAATTTGGAAACAGCTTACAGCACTGAGTCCACTGTAATACTAGCGGACTCTCGCTAGAAATCCAGGCTTTGGGTCCCTGAAACTCGCTATTATTACAGGGCAAATTCGTGCACGTCCTTCTGGTCCGTGCATGCGCCCCCGAACGCCAAGGGCCGATAAGCTATCACCTCCCGGCTGTGGCGCTGGTGGCGTTTCTTGGAACTGTTGGCATGGAACTAAATGTGGAAGCAAATACGGAAAGTTACAAAGATGTCACGCAGGGGTTGTGGGAAATTTACCTGCATTCTCTTGTTGGTTTTAATATATGTCATACAGTTGGATTTCCGTATTTGCAATATTTGTTGGCTTTCAGATTTACCCCCGTATGACATTAGATACCTACCTCCGTGCCCCTCAAATTATGATGCGCATGAGGGTTCAGGACTGAGAGTGGAAGACACTAAACCATCAAAAGAATGGGGATTTCATAGAAGCTTGGGCTTCAAGGGTGTCGTCGATCTAAATTTAACGTCCTACGGGCTTCTAACATGCTATTTAACGTACCTTGGGCTACTGGTGGTCCAAGTTAAGACAGTCAGTTGGAAGCAGCCACGAGGCAAGAAGATTACCGGAATCCAATCTTCTAGAAGCCCTGTGAGTGGTCTGTATACCCTGCAAACCTAGGTAGAGTCGTCCGAAGCAACGTTAACCAAACGGATAACAAGGACGCAAATCAACGGTGATCAGCGAGATGCATACCCAAATTGTGTGCCAAGGAACGGTTTGAAAGCATGGCCTTCGATGCGCAGCAACATGCATCCAGCACGACAAGATTGGAGCTCCGATGAGGCACAGCAAAGCTAGGTGGTTCTAGGGGAAGATAGTTTCGAGGACCCCTGCGGCGTCACCGCATTTGCCGTTTTGAGGCGCTGACCCCCGTTTGCTTGTTCCCGCCTTGGCAATAACGCCGACAACTGGCGCAGGGATGGCCAGAGCTGCAGGGCATATTGTACTTCAGTACAAGCATTGTATCAGCTGGGAAGGTAAAGTCCTTATCACCAACCTCCGATGTGGTGGCATTGCAGGGGCATCTACACTCACCGAGGCGTCCAGTTAGATCCCATTTTTACATATTGATATGCATGTCGGAGCGTCAGCCTTCCATTGGTTCAGGCTCACCACTCCCCGGCCCATACCCCACAAACTGCCGGTTATCTGATTTTGTCAACAACTCGAACTTGGGATGCCAATGCTGGCAGTGTAAGCTGACCCTGAGGTTTCGGTTTCGGATATGTCAAGAAGGGTGAGTAAATCATCCTTCACACAACCTGCTAAAGTTCTACTGGTCGATACTTTATAGCTTCAAAGCACCTTCTGTCATTGCGGTTTTCACCTCAAAGACCAAGTCTGTCGAATGTTCTGACGTTGCGTCTATCTTACTCATACTCGATCGACTATTATCTTCCAAGTAAAGATGGAGTTGGTAACTCTGCTGGCCAGAGAAGGGAGCGTTATTGCCCCACCGCCCCCTGGGGTTATACCCAATTACGAACATCCCGAGAGCAATGGAGGGATGTACATGGCAGGAACATTGATTACTCTATCTTTTGCCTTCATTTTCGTTGGACTACGGATAACTACGAAGATATCAATGACTGGAAGAAAATTGGGATGGGACGATGGTGAGACTACTTTTAAACACTCTATTTCTAACGCTCTACTAATAACTATCCAGCTCTCGTTGTTCTTGCACTAGTATGGGATGTAGTGACTTATACCGGAGGTTTTCATTAACTTATTGTGTAGGCATTCTCGATTGCTCGAGCGACATGCTTTATAGTCGGTAGGACTACCCCATTCATCATATAAGATAATGCTAAGTGGCGTAAATCAGATATTGAACATTACGGAATTGCACATCATGTCTGGGATATACATACACCTTTACCAAGAAATCTATGGCTGGTAAGTTATTGCAGAGAAGCATTGATGAACGTTATTCTGACAACTTGTAGCTCCATAGAATTGGCGATATCATGTGGCCACCAGGAATGCTCTGCGTTAAAGTTTCTATTCTGATGTATTATTTATCCATCTTTGGGACAAACAGGAAGTTTCGATGGGCTTGCTATGCTGTGATAGCCCTGAATGTCTCCTATCTCAGTGCGACTACACTGGTACATATCTTCTGGTGTAGCCCGGTGGCAGCAGCCTATGGCATTAAGACGCCAGGCCACAAGCCAGTATGCATCGATGGATATCTTACTGATCTTACCATTGGTGCACTCAACTTATTCACTGACATCTTAATCCTCTTTCTGCCAATGCCTATGCTTTACAACCTGCAGTTAAACACTTCACGCAAGTGGGGACTCGTGGCAATCTTTGCCGTTGGTGCACTGTAAGCTCTCCTCCAGTTCTTCTAGTACTCGGGACTGACTTTCTTCAGCACCGTTGCGGCAACCATGGCACGCGAGGTTGAAATTGGCTTGAAATTGAAAGACGGAGATGCAGATCAGACCTGGGATGTTATGTATGAGGCAGTGTGGATGTAAGCATTGAATCACTAATTCTGTTCTTCAACAATCACTAATCAATTCACAGCTCCATCGAGTTGAACGTTGCAATCGTCTGCTCATGTTTGCTCGTTTGCCCACAACTATTCCGCTATGTCCTGAAAAACACTCAGATCGGCCAGTCTCTGCGAGGTCTTTTCAGTACTCAGAAGAGCCAATCATCAATCGCCAAAGGCTCATATTCCAAGTTCTCTTTCGGCCGTAACCCTTCCAATCCCAACCAGGCGGAAAGTGAGCGGTCACTAGAGCTTAAACCTGGAATTCGTGATGAATACAGAAGTACTGTGACCATTGCAAGCGAAGAGCAAGTTCCTCAAGGGGTTATCAAACAGACGAGGACTTTCACTGCCGTTTGAGGAAGCAGGAGGTTTCAAAGGAGGAGAATTCTTTCGTCTCTGTGTGACTTGGAAGGGCTGCGATGACGCCCTTTGTGAGGAGTTTTGTCGAGAGTATTGTATCAATTATATGATTATGTATCAGGCACGAGTAGTATAAGTTATGAAATGCAATATGAATTTTAATTGGTAGAGTCTAGGTTCCTTTCCATGCATGCTTTCTTAACGGAATTTCCGTGCTTTTGATGGCCTCAAAATGCCATCAACTTCCATCAACTCACCAAACAAGTTTTATTCTAGGCATTATGCGATTGCACAAAAGGGAGTCATTATGAAGCCCGAATCCTAATAGACCCCTAATTAACTATTTCGGGCTCGTTGTTGGGTAATCGGGAGTCTCGGTGGAGCAATAGAATGGAAACAGCCTGATTCCTTTTCCCGGCATTAAGAGGGCATCGATCACCGTTATTTCCATGCCTAATGGATATCTGCGAGAAGGTTTGAAATTTGAGATAGCTTCAATGAAACCTCAGGTTACAATCTGGAAGTAAATCCGAAATGGTTGCAAGATTGAAACTGGCTGTATTTTGCATGTGCTTCTGGAGGACGAGGTAGCTTCCCTGAAATTCGTCCGAGTTTCTGCAAGATCCTGATCACCGAGGCTGTGCCACAGGCTTGCTTGGTGTGAGTCGCAGCACGACAGCTTCGTTCCAGCCATTACAGGGAATGGCCTCCAGTCATGGCGCCTCGTGGACGGATTCTCGATCTGTGTTGTGGTTACATCGGAGATTCTGCGGACTGGGGTACTGTACCCTGTGGGTTCGCTATACACGCACCTTCGCTTTACCATCATGGAATGCGGAGCTGCTGAGCCAAGGCAAACGAATAGGTCTGAGTTCAGGGAGTATGGTAAAAATGAGAACACCAAGGGTATCTGGATGTAAAGCAGTTTGACACTCACAGACGTTATGGTCACTCAAATCCTTTCTGAATAAAATAAACACACAAGTAAACCTTTCTTGGTCAGAGCTAGCAGAATGACGACCGATATCTTGGATTTTAGGACTGCCGTTTTCATTCTGGCTGGCATACTCTTCACTGTAAGGCCACAACCATTCCAAATCCTAGAATAAGAAAGTAAAATGATGGAAATTCTATAGTATAATGTCCTTCGAGCTCTATATAACTTCTTTCTGCACCCTCTAGCAAAGTATCCAGGTCCAATTTTGTGGAAAATCTCACGGCTTCCATATGCCATCTCCCTCTCCACGGGCAACCTTGTCCACGACACCTGGCGCATCCACGATAAATATGGAAAAGTCGTGCGCCTTGCACCTGACGAGCTCTCTTTCATTGACCAGAAAGCCTGGCATGACATCTATGGGGCTCGTGGAAAAGGACATTCGGAATTCACCAAGAACCCCGCATGGATTAGACCAGCACCAAATGGAGTGTTTTCGATTCTGGATTCCTTTGAGGACGACCATACACGACAGCGAAAGATCCTTAATCATGCTTTCTCACCTGGTGCATTAAAAGCGCAAGAGCCGTTCTTGCAAAAGTATACTGGATTGCTGGTTGACGAGGCTAGAAAAAGGGGGTCTTTGGACCTGAAGGACTGGTACAACTTTACCACCTTCGACATAACTGTTTGCTACAAAGATTCCTAGAATTCGAGCTAAGCGCTGATTTGTCTCATAGGGCGACTTGACGTTTGGCCAATCTTTCGAATGCCTGGAAAAAGGTCGCTACCACCGATGGGTAGCCTTCCTCTTCGCGCACCTCAAAGCTTCCTGCTTATTGGCTAGCATTACATTTTATCCAGTGATCGACAAGCTTCTCTGGTACTGTATACCGAAGTCCGCTTTCAATGAACGCCTCTATCATTTCCACCGCGCAGTTGAGTGGGTCCATAAGCGTATAGCCCTCCAGACGAACCGGAACGATTTCATGTCTTACATTACGCAAAACAATGAGAAAGGCACGATGACTATGCGGGAGATAGAGGCTACAGCAGGAACATTAGTCATTGCAGGCTCCGAGACTACATCAACCGTGCTGCTGTCTACGACTAGAAACCTGATGATTCAACCTGACAAGATGGCGAAGCTGAAGTATGAAATACGGTCAGCTTTCAAGGATGAATCTGAGATCACGCTGAAAGCGGTCGAGACCTTGCCATATCTGAGTGCTGTGTTCCAGGAAAACTTCAGATATACGCCTCCAGTGCCATGTTCGATCCCCCGGACTGTACCGGATGGCGGAGATACCATTGCTGGAGATATGTATCCAGGTGGGGTAAGCTTGATATCACTACTCAAGATGTCCATTGAAGCTAAACTACCCTAGACATTCGTTGGCCTTCCACAAATCGCCGCTTACAGATCCCACCACCACTTCGCGCACCCAAACAACTTTATCCCGGAGCGCTGGCTCCCAGGCGACTCGCCGCTCTGCAAGCCGACAGAGTCTGATCCCTATTTCAGTAAAGACACATTCAGGGATGACAACTTCAAGATCGTTCAGCCCTTCAGTGTTGGTCCAAGGAATTGCATAGCGCAGGTGCTCGCTCATGCTGAGATGAAACTCATCTTCAGCAGGATGTTGTGGAACTTTGACTTCAAGATTCCAGAGGGTAAGGAGAAGGAATATTTGAAGCCATGGGTTTCGCAGAAGACATATGGTCTTTGGGTCAAAGAGCCGTACGTGATTGAGATGGTCAACGTAGATCGTGAGAAGAATCTGTAGGGTTCGAGTTGTTCAGGTAGTGCGTGCCCAGCAAATCCAGATTTCCCATCCATTCTAGTGTTTTGAGTCGGAGATCAACACTCAAGAACCAAAGAAAAAAAGTCCTGGAGAGGATTATTCAGCAGGCCACATGAGTGGATGGCACGCACAGTGTTGATGGGAGTTCTATTTCGCGGTGCGTGCCAAAGTACTTTTGTTTCATCCAATGAGCATGTAGTCGGGGTTATTCTGGTCGAGAAATTAGATTTAGGAGATGTTGAGTAGTGACATTTGTGTTGCTGCTAAACCCGTATCTAAACCTTGAGCAAGATTATTCCCCCGAATCAATTTCATCAACTACATTTGAAGAAGACCATTGATTCCATGGTCCACATGTTTGTGATATCTGGGATGGGATCTGTGGATACGTAGGTAAGAGATCTGAACGCTCCTATTATATTACTTTGTTAATATTCAAAGAGTCAAAAAATCAAGCTAGGACGGGAAATCATACCACAATGTTGATATACAGCCCAGTACTAGCATGCCCAGCGACATGACAGTGCAATGGCCATATCCCAGGATTATCAGCAATATACTCGATGACTGTATATGCATCTCCTGCAGAAGTTTTCGCTCCCATAATAAAGGTGTCTCTCCTGATTGGATTTGTTGGGTTTGTGATTGTGCCATTCCACGCTCCATTTCCTTCTGCTAAAATCCAGAAGTTGTGCCCGTGGAAATGCATTGGATGTGAAACGGAAACACTATTGGTGATTATCAGCCGGACAGATGAGTTTTTGCCAAAATCGTGTACGTTCCAGTTGGAAGGATATGGAGATGTGCCGTTGGCTGTAGATTGTGGAGTACTATTGTTGCTTGCAACAAGCAGAACAGGCTTGTTGTAATCTGCACGAAAGGAAGTCCCGCCGAATGTAAAAAGGAACATGCCTGAACCGTTGATTATGTAGTTTATATTAATAGTCTGGGTTGTTTGAGGCGTGGTAGGAGGTGCAATAGGAGTAGATGGAGTAGTGATTGACAGAGGATCCTGTTGCACGTCAGCAAGAATGGCGCACCGAATGGTGACGGGGAAACTTACATTGAGGCAGTTGGTTTCTGTGAAAGGAAAAGCCGTAGAATTTGGACGAGTATTTGTGGCCACTCCAGGGTAATAGACTGCAGCAAGTGCATATGGTTGAAAGCTTGGAGAAGATGCACAAAGCTGACTGAAATTGGATCTCATCCAGTATGCTTCTCCGGGTTTCCCAACACCTTTCACAAGTACATCTGTACGTTGTCCAACTCCTAGGTATGCTACCTTTGTTTCATACGGTGTAACGGGAACAAAATCGACCGCAATGACAGTCAATATATGACCATCTATGCTGAATCGCTGATTTCCTTCGGATCCAGAGTTGATGAGGCGTAGGCGATGTACCTTTCCTGGTTGAAACGAGAATTTTGACAGACCAGCGTTTGGCGTACAAGAGGCATTGACTTTGATGGCACTGCAGTCGAAGTTCATCTTGCCGTTTATTAAGTTGTTGTTGGCTTGAAGTGGGTTTGGAGGCACAGAAAAGAGGCGTTCCACAACCTCGAGGTAGGGAGGATGATACCAATCGTTCTACGGACCGTATCAGCAACATGTCGAAGCTTGAATAGGGAGTTAGACTTGCAAGTAAAACAGGACCAATGTCAATATCATATGGCTTGTTGATTGGACTCGACAAATTAGCTGTGAAGTTCAGAGGGTCGGAGTTGACAAACCCATGTATGACTATTGGTCCGAACAGGCCGGCCGAGTACTGAGAACTATAGTGGCTATGATACCAAGACTAGGCAGATCAATATCAGATACCGTGGCTTTCACTTTCTGAATTTAAACTTACCGTTCCGTATTGATCAGCCTGAACTTTTCGTCAGCTTCGAGAGAAATGAACAGTCAAAGAGCAAAGGGCATACGGACTGTAAACTTGTAGACAAAGCTACTTCCGGGAGCAATAGGACATTGGGAGCCCCCAGGGACACCGTCCATCCACGGGGTACCATTTTGAAGCATACCATGCCAATGAACAGTAGCGCCTTCATTCTTCATTTTATTCCGGACCGTCACCTGAATCGTGTCTCCCCAGTTAGCTTCCAGCAGAGGCCCTGGAAATTGTCCATTGACAAGAATGACACTGTGAACCTTGATGTTAGTCAATGGGCAGGGTGAGGGGAAGAAGAGAAGTGTTTGATGACCGATTTTGAACTCCACCAGTAGTGAGTTAGGGAAGACGGGGTAAGAAAGTACAAGACCTTTTGTTAACGCCATCTGGAGCTAGATAACCACGATCAATCGTCCAGTCATAGCTCCTAGTCTGACCAGTGTGCGGAATATCTCTTCTGATGATATCATCTCCAAATGGGCTGTTTCCAGACTGCCCAAATGAGGCCTTAGCAATTGAAAGTCCTTCAAGAATAAGTACTTACGTCAGTTGATTGGGAGATGGATAATTGAGGCGCATCGAGAGTGCCCCAGAGCGAAAGGCCGTTAGTGACTGTCTGCGGCAGAGCGGCTGTGAGCACCGTGCTTGCTTGAAGTATTGAATCAATGAAGAGCATGTTGCACACAGGAGAATTGGCTAGGAGACTTGTGGTTCGGAGTGACTGGGTGATGAAGGAAGAAGGGCACAAAGACATTAGATACATCGCTGGCAACCAACATGAACTAAGTGAGATTCCTCCAAAAGGAATAGTTTTACGAATCCTGACCTCGGGCTGGACGCGGGATAGTCAAGCTATTTCCGTAATGCAACCCTGTCTCGTGCCGCACTGCACTGTGCCCCTGCTCTGCTGTCTTTGTGTCATGATCATCCGACTGGAGATACTGGAAGAGGCAGGCGAGGCACGAGAAAAACGTGGCCGAATGTGTGACCAGGGTAATGCAGTCGGAACAAGTCCAGCAACTAATGAGCAGAAGAGATTTCAATAGAATACAATTGATCCAAAGTCCTCCGCCGGGCTTATATTGTATTGTTGAAGTTTTTCCGAATTTTCCGATTGCCTTTGGTAGGGTTTTAATTTGTTGATTCTGAAAGATTGGGCTGGTGGCTGGCCGATTTCTCGCCACTTACGAAGGTACTGTATTTCTCCAGGCGAGGAAGGAAGAGAAGCGAGACTAGCGTCAGGGGGCGGAAGGCTAAAAGGCTGAAAGGCTAAGGAGATCGAACCTCAGAGCGAGTCGCATGTGAATTTAGAGTTAGAGTTGCATCATAAAATCAAGTTTAGGTGTAAGAAGATAACGGAGACTACGAGATCTAGAAGACAACTTCATTTCCCCTCCGCCTCCGCCTCCGCCTACTTCGCGCTCACCCTGACTTCCTCCTTCAACTCGACATGTCCTCCCTCCGCCGGCGCATTCTAGGAACTCCATCAACCTCCCGCGAAGGATCCCCCGCCAAAGCCGAAGAAGTACGCCTCGCGCCCGTCTCGAAAATAATAGAAACCGCGTCGCAGCACCCTAAGACTCGAAAACGGCGCAATGGGTTCATATTCTTCCTCGGTGGACTCTTCGGGATCGTGGTGGCGGGCTTTTTTGCGGGCCGATCCGACCTGATCGATTTTCCAGAGTTTGGAGACCTGAGTCTGGACAGCATAATGGATGTTCTACCCGCAGGCTTTGTGCGGGATGCGCGAGACTTGGCTAGAGGCGAACGTGAGGCTGTGAATTATGATTCTTTCTCTGTGGGGTTGAATCTTCTCTCGCAAGGGGTGAAAGCGAATCATCCAGTGATTATGATCCCAGGTGTCATTTCTACGGGGTTGGAGAGCTGGGGAACGACCAATAGCTCGCGGCAGTACTTCAGGAAGCGATTATGGGGCAGCTGGAGTATGATGCGGGCGCTTGTGCTGGATAAGGAGAGTTGGAAGAATCATATAATGTTGGACAAGAAGACTGGACTGGATCCGGCAGGAGGGATAAAACTGCGAGCCGCGCAAGGCTTCGATGCCGCAGATTTCTTCATCACTGGCTATTGGATATGGAATAAGATTCTAGAAAACCTAGCGACAATTGGTTACGACCCCACGAACAGCTTTACGGCAGCTTATGACTGGAGACTCTCCTATGCGAATCTTGAAGTTAGAGATCAGTACTTTACGCGGTTGAAGATGTATATTGAGATGGCAAACAAGGTATCGGATAAGAAAGTGGTTTTGATATCACATTCTATGGGTAGTCAAGTCCTGTTCTACTTCTTCCACTGGGTTGCAGCGGCAGAGGGAGGTGGAGGAGGGGATGACTGGGTAGACAAACATGTTGATTCTTGGATTAACATCAGTGGATGTATGCTAGGTGCACTGAAAGGATTACCAGCAGTTTTGTCCGGAGAGATGAAAGATACCGCCCAACTGAACGCGTTCGCGGTCTATGGACTTGAAAGGTTCCTCAGTCGGGAAGAGCGAGCGGAGCTCTTCCGAGCAATGCCAGGAATCAGCTCCATGCTACCCATCGGAGGTAATACCGTATGGGGCAATTCAACCTGGGCTCCAGACGATCTTCCAGGACAAAATGTCAGCTACGGGCCGTTCTTGAACTTCAGATACGTGAACGGCACAAGACATCATCAGAATCTGACTGTGGAAGAGAGTCTTTCGTATCTTATGAATGTTACGGAGCCATGGTACGAAGATCAGGTGAAGGGCAGCTATTCCCACGGCGTTGCACACACTACAGCCGAAGTGGAAGCCAACGAGATGGACCCAAAGAAGTGGATCAATCCACTTGAAACCCGCCTACCTCTTGCCCCCAGCTTGAAAATCTACTGCTTTTATGGTAAACACCCTTCTCTGCCTCTCAATCTCAAACACTAAAAACTTCCAGGAATTGGCAAGCCAACAGAGCGCTCGTACTTCTATCGTCGCCCCGAGAATCCGTTGTCTCAGCTCAACATAACAATCGACACCAGTCTAACCCAAGACAATATCGACCACGGCGTCATCCTCGGCGAAGGTGATGGGACTGTCAATTTACTATCCGTGGGCTACATGTGTAACCAAGGCTGGAACATTCACCGATACAACCCAGCTGGTGTCAAGATCAAGGTCTACGAAATGCCTCACGAGCCTGAGCGTTTCAGCCCGCGCGGTGGCCCGAATACCGGTGATCACGTGGATATTCTCGGGCGACAGAGTCTCAACGACTTGATCCTCAGAGTCGCGGCAGGAAAGGGAGACGACGTGGGAGAAAATGTTGTTAGTAATATTAAGACGTACGCGGATCGGATAGATATTAGGGAAGAGGGGGAGTATTTGTGATGGCTGGGGATTAATGGAACGGAATGGAGGTATTGTATATATGGATAGGATCACATAGATGGCAGGCCTTCGCGGAGTTTGGAGTCGGCATTGAATGGTGGCGGGCAGGTTACTTATGATTATACCCCGGTGGATAGAGACATAGATTGTAGTCCTATCAGTAGTATATAATGGTTTCGAGACTTCCCAGGCTTCTCACACGGACATATTGATTGCATTGAAGTCGACAGAAAGACATATCTGCTGGATTAGTCCTCTTGACAATCATCGTTCAATTATTCAGACAGCTGCGCTGGGTTTACCTCTTTAATCCCCCCTCTTCCACGACTTCCTGACGCAAGCTCGCTCAATATACAGCACATTTTCAGTCGTGAGGGCTTTTGCTGTCAATTACTTCAGACAGTCGTCTCAAAACCCCCCACCAGTCACAAAGTTTTCACCATGGTATCTACCCAGCTACACCCATAAATTCACTGATGAGCATCACGTTGAATTCAAGCTACGAGCGCAAGCTTCATGTAATCTACCGCGTTGTTGACTTGGCGAATTGCGTCTAATTAGCCGTCCTCAGTTGGCGCCAATCTTTGTATGAACGTGAGAGTCGGACTTCTCCCTGATTCACCGAAGTTCTCGATCTGGCTTGCTCAGCCAACTTCACCTAATCCATAGCTTGATCGGAGCAGGAGCGACTAGATATGAAAGCATCAGCAGGCAACATTACAAGTGAAGAATTGGTTGTGCCATACTCGTTCGACAGCAGCTTCCCAAATTGGGTATCCATAGAACGAAGCTTGCCAATGAAAGCTTGAATATTGGCTACCTGTCGTTCGGTCCGAAAAGTTGGTTGATTGGCGGTGAATGAATAAATTAGTTTTTGACAACAACTGGATTCATGTCGGCGAGTCATTGAATGACAGCAGTTTGAAAGCGAGGCCTGACATGCTGGCATTAAAAGATTGAAATCTGAATAAGTGCGTTTTCGTTTTATGATCCCAAAGCTCTTTTCAAGCAACATCGGCTCGGAAAACAAATGGTTGTCTTTCCCAGGAGACATGTTGTCGCTTGCTTTATGTTGGAACGAGTGCTTTGCATTCAAGAGGAGGGACCCAAATTATATATACCAGTACTGTGGCTGAAAAGGTCCTCCAATCACAAAGGCTTTCATCTGCCTACACAACGGCTTGCTCGCCCGGTGAAAGAGCTAGCTGGGAAGTCGACGGCACAAGTATAAATCCCCGGCCCCCCTTCTCGAGTGACGACTCCACGGCTGCTTATCTGCACTAGTCTATCATTTCCACACTTGAGGAGCTTCGCTAATTTTGAATACGTTTCAGTCACAGAGAAGCCAGTCAAATGGTTCAAATAAATGGGGCTCTTTCGCCTATATTTGCTGGGACTACAATATTGTCTGTGCGAGTGAACGATTACGACAGTAAGTAAAGTCTGACAGCAAGACCTTCTGTGAATACCAGACGTCAATGTTCGAAAGTGGATCCTCAAACACGTCGGTATCTTGCAGTTGAATTAGCCCAAAGTAAGAGAATTTGTAGCCATATTCCAAAATCAAGCCGTCCAATAACAGTCGACAGCTCCATGAAACAGTCTTTTCTCCGGGGCTACCTTTGATAAGTGAAACCCTGGCTGCATCATATTCCTTTTAAAGAATGTCGAGAGCTTGGGGCATATCGAGCCAACGACTTCCGAATCTAATCGCTCTTTCCATCACTAGACAAGCTGCGAAAATTGCTTTCTAAAATTAGCCAAGTAAATAAATGATCAATTCAATGCTTTTAAGTGTCTAACGAGCAGGTCGCCAGATATTGTATGGGAGGTATGGTGGCCTCAGACAGCTTTCTGGCAAGGCTACGGTTTCTACATAGCGTGGTGCTCGGAGGGACAAAATGCCATGCTAGATTAATTAGAGTTGGAGGTTTAATGGCCTGAAAAGGAGAGAGACGAGACTAAATGACAGCAATTGAAGTTTGAAAACAAAATACTCTCTTTACGTTCATACCTTGCAAATTTCAGGGACCGCCCCTCATGAAAAGTAATCATATAACCCAACTAAGAATCGCCATCCTCGATATCAACCCAGACCCCGAGTTACGTAACAGCACGATCGTGTCTTTTGATGCTAATTACATAAGTCCCTAATATTCACTAACTTATTACCTACGCGGCTTCCTATCTCCACCCCACCGCCCAAAATTCACTTCCCCTCCACTCCCTCCCATATCTCCTTCATATCTCAAAATAAGCAAGACCCCTCCACAAAACGCTCGATTGGGCCAGTGGTTAAGCCATCTCTCTCACATGCACGCCATCAAGGGCTAATGTTCCGGTGTCCCCTCCACCGGAACAGGTGTCGTGGTGGGAGCTCCGTGTGTGCCCAGAGAAGGTCGTCAGTTCGAACCTGACATTGAGCAAATTTTTGGTGGTTTTGTTACTTGATGTACCGGTTCGAGTCCTTTTTCGCTTTGCTGAGGATATATTTTTTGGTGTTGGGTTGAGGTGCTTTGTTTTGAACCCTTTGTGGTTCGGCTTACTTAGGCGAGAAATGGGAGTCGCCCCTTTTCCCAGCGCAGTTGCATTTGATTTTTAATTCTGATCTTATAATAAGCCATACGGAAATTTAGGCTAGCACAACTTCCTTTAGCAAACCCGCGTTTATGAAGTGCGCTAGCTTAGGGCGAAATACCTGTCTTTGAAGTCCTCTTCTCATGATAGAAAAACACAGCGCCTAGTCTGGCAGCCCCACCTGTGTTCTTCTTAAGCCTTTTCATTGTCACGGTCCTCAGACTGTCCTGGCAATTGATTTTCCCGTGGTTATTTATGTCTTTCTGAGAATAATACTTGAATGTGATGTCAAAAATGCGTGTATTCGTCAAATCATTACATGAGCCACTTCCACCAAAACGCCATTCCCAAAGCCAAACCAGCCGAGTCTTCCGCATTACAATCATACAAAATCCCATCAGAAAGAGTGCACCTCTCAAGCACTAGCCTGTACAATCTTGAACCCACCAGCAACCATCTTCGTGATATCCTCATTCTTGTGCTGCAGCAAACTAAGCGCGTACGCGACGTCGCTCCACTGTCTCTCGGTCTCGCATCTGGCGAGTCTAGCGGCAAGTTTGTCGGCGAGTTGTTTGGCGTGTTTGTCCTGTGTTGGTATGTTAGCTATTTGGTGTTCATGATTTCGGTGTTGATAATTTGCCGATCTGAGGCTCGGGTATCGTAGAGCGGACGAAATGCCCATTTCTCCTCAGTCTGCGGTTGCTTCCGCGAATATGTGTAAACAAAAGAAAAGAATTATTACCTTTTCAATAAATCCAGCCAAGAACTTGATAATCCTCTTCAACGAATCTTCTTCCAAGTCTTTTTCAGCAGACAACAAACTAAACATATCCACAAAGTGGTTATACACCGCATTATCTTTCGTGCTGAGCTCAGTGAAGAACATGCGACTCAGATCTGCGATGCGTTTATCGTCATCCTCCAAACACTTAGCCATCTCACCGAGCTGACCCTTGACCTTGACTTGACCCGCAAGAATAAGGAAGGTCAGCGTCATCAAGCAAGTTCGCTTCACGCTGGCATCTTTGTCGTTGAGACGGCGGTAGAGGAAGTCGGTGTTCTCGTCAATGAGGTGATTGAAGCAGACTGCCATGTCGCCCAGAGCAATGACCACATTGGATCTGGTGATGGGGTCTTTGGATCGCTCGAGGATGGTGATGAGGAGGGGGAGGTTGGTCTCGCAGTACTCGGAGCTGACGCACATAAGCTTAGCCAAGCAAAGAGTAGCAGCTGCTTGGAGGTTTCGGTCTTTGTATGTCGTGTTATTTGAGCATATCTCGGAGACGAGAGGACCAAAGTTGGCCAGAAGTGAATTTTCGCCATAGAGCAATTCTCGTTCACGAATGTGGGTCATTGCTTCCGTGAAGTCGTCTTCAGTGGTACCACCGATCATGTCCAAGTCATCAGCCGCCTCCTTCGCTGCTTTGTCCGCAGGTGCCTCAGAGACGGGCTTGCTCTTCTCGGCTTCGGCTTTCCGTCGTTTGAAGTCTAGTTCACAAAGCTCAAGGTGGACAATTTGCTTGATAGCAACATGTCCGACAATGAAGAGAAGCTGCGACAAGGCAACGGCTCCTTTCAGTTTGGACTCGGGCTCGGCCGCCGGTTCTGCTATTGGTTCTGCAGTCTCGACGCCTTCCATTGGGTCCTCGGGAGGTGGCGATGCGAGCTGTGTTTTCTCTTCTTCCTGCTCAGGCTCTGGTGTCTTCGCAACTCGTTGTTGAAAGACATGTCGAGTTTTCCTCCGCAAGATCTCGGAGCAAAGGGTATCTGGGTGCTTTGAAAGTGTGTAGATGGCGCTGATGGCTTGTTCAGCAACACCATACCACTCCTTGTTATCTGACTCCACCTCAATGATCGCAGCCAGCTTGGAGAGAATCGCATGATCGTTCGTAAGTTTCGAAGGCTGAACACCGGTCTCCTTTGCTTGTCGGCCCGTAGGGTTTATTCTTCGGAGAGCAATACAAGTGTACTTGGCCAGCTGCAGATCTGATCGGCCAAGACCTCCAAGACCAATTCGCAGCATTGTCTCCATTTCACCAACAACGATCTCAGGCTTTGCTGTTGCAAGCATTCCAAGAACAATGATTGCCCCTCGTCGCTGACTTTTGGAGATCTCTCGCTTCTGTACACCATAAACTTGCCACAGCTTCTGAACGACGAGTTCAGAGATATGATTAGCCTTCATCATGGTACTCAGAAGCTGCTCAAGAGAGGTCAGCTCCGCCGGAGTAGCACCAAAAGTCAAACTGATCATGTTCCTCGCAATATAGTTCGCCGCATCATTGCCATTGTACGAGTCTGGGGCTTCGAAGAAGAGTCGCTTGTAGCATTCGATGAGGTGGTTTTGGACGCCCTTGCCTTCGTCGCTGTTTCCTTTAGTCCAGATCAGTCGCAACATTCTACGGATGCCAAGTTTGTTTTGCTCAATGTTGTAGGCATCACCAATCTCGAAGTAGTCCATAGCCTCAATAACCTCGCTCTTGTTTTTCGAGCCAAGTAGCTGGCAAATAGTCGTAGTCGCGCCGTGCAGAACCTCGATGAATTTGAGAGCCTCCACATAGTACCGTCTCGTCAAAGTAAGCTTGTTGATGGCCTCCGAAGTGGCTGCTTCTTCTTGAGCCTTCTTGACAGCAGCAATTTTCTGGTCGTCAGTCATTGGCTGGCCTGGCTTCTGCGGGGAATCGGATTCAATTTGAGTGGCCTCGTCCAATAATTGCGTATCCACAGTATTTTCTGCTTTGCCCGACATTCCTGGTGTCCCGGCTGGTGGTTTGAGAGCATTCAGTTCAGCATCCACTGCGTCTAAACGAGCGTTCCATTCCTTCATTGATAACTGCGATCCGTGCATGATGCTGAACGGATGTGTCTTGATGAGAGAGCCAAGCAGCTTGATCGCATTTCGGCGAACGTTACTACTCTTGTCTTCTAAGCTTCTTGCAGCCAACTCTGCCGCCTTTTGTCTTCTCTTTGGGAACTTCTGCTCCAGATCACAAAGTTTGACGTAGACTTGAATCGTCCGGCATCTGCAGTACGGGTTGATATCAAGAAATCGCTCTTCGAGGACGTCGAAAAACGCGTTTAACTGTGACTTGTGGTTGTCGCCACGTTCCTCTTGTTTACTGAGATCAGCTACCAGGTTTCCGCAAACCTCTATGAGAGCACATCTCAAGGCGTAAGACTCGCTATCTAATTGCTTTGCTAACATGGTCATCTGCTTAATGACTAGTCTTGGTGCAAGTTCGGAGAGTTTGACAATAAACGAAGAAACGGATTTCGGTCCTTTCGTATCGTTGCTGTTGAATTCCTTGTTGCTGAGTTCTCGAAGAACTTCATCGGCCAGTTGCGGGTAGTCGTATTGTTCCGCGAGGATATGAAGAAATTCCGCCATAGGCTCGGCAAGATGCTCGAAATATGTTAGGTTTTGCACAATGGAGATTTGTGCAGCTGGTAATTGCCATTAGTACTTCCGTCTCTCAAAATGGCGTGGTTTTTCTCACCATAACCGTGCCCGTGATGTTTGACCGCTATGCAAAGCACTTTGAATGCATGCATCCGGATCGCTGTATTCTTAACTCTCTGCTCGCTCTCCAAAACCATGTAAACAGGCCTAGTGAATAGACTGACAAATGTATCTCTCTCGGAGGTAGTGAGAAAGATTTTTGACAGCTTCAACTTCAGCACTTTACACATAATATCGAGCGCAGTCTGTAGCTGAGCCGAAGAGTCCCAATTCCCATCCTTATCCTTCCCAGCCGCCGCTTTGGCCTTTGCGCCCTTCCCTCGTCCGCGGGCAGCCGGTGCCGTACTCGATTTCTCCGCCGCTTTTGTTTCGACCGCGGCAATCGTCCATTGCAGAAGGAAGCCAAAGACTTCCAAGAGCTGCTTGTGATGAGTGATGATATCCTGTTCGTCCGACTCGAGATCGTGGTGGATGACGTCCGCTTCGGTCGAAAGGCCGGAGACAACAAGATCGAGAATCTTGCTCAGGGCATGTGTGGGTAGGACGGTGGAGGATCTAGATAGTTTGAAGAGTTCAGAGTCTGGTTCTGTTGGAAAGTTGTGATTAGACTTAAGGGAAGCTGGGGCACACTTTAGTAAAAACTGCAGAGAGTCAAATGAAGAGCTTCTTGTGATAGCATCTGGATTCTCTGCTACTGAATCGACAATGGGATTCAGCACGGTATTTATAAGAGAGTTTGTAAGAGATTCGGGGTCGTTTTCGCAGTCGACGAGGTTGGAATCGGCTTCTGGTGTCGCGATCGTCGCTGGATCGCTCATATAATCTTTGAGGGCATTGTTGATATCAAAATCGATGGTGTCCATGGTGGCAGTTTCGTCGCAGGAACATACATCAACAAATTGTCTGTTTGTAGAGAAGTTGGAATTGTCGTAGTGTTTTGGTGGAACGCGTTTGGATTGTTGATTTTTGTCGAAATGGAGCCTAGCTCGCGGCGTGGATCACCGTCGACTGATAACCTTACTGTAAGGCGGCACCGATTGTTGTGAATGTTCCACTCAGTGTGGCACATTGAGAGCCGAAACAGTGCCGCTTTCTCTGTCTACCAGCTTACATATGCAAGTAAACACAACCCCACCCCACGACCACGCTGTGTCTGACTCCAAACAACCAATTGCAGAGGCGTTGCGGAGTTCCTTATCGTTCGTGGTCACTACTATTGCTTCTCGTTCGTACTTGGAGGATTTGGGCTTCAACATGGCATCAATTCGCCCTCGAAACGCGAAAGTACCCTTCGAGATTCACCACGACACGCTGGACAGCACCGAGTCTCTGGATGGCGAGGACCAGGTCATGGACGAGTCACGAGGTGACATGGACGAGGAGGATGCGCAAGAAGACTACTCTTCAGATGCATCTGATGAGACGGACGAGGTTGCCAATCCTGCGCTGCAAGAGGATATGATTAAGTTTCAAGAGGGCTTCAAGGGCATAAAGGAACGCTTTCGATTAATTGGTCGCATTGGAGAGGGTAAATTGATTTGAAATTCCTTCTATAATTGAATGCATATTGACGCGACTTAGGCACATTTTCAACTGTGTACAAAGCGGAGGATCTTTTATACGACCATTACGATAATGAATGGGATCTGGAGGAAAAAGAAAACTCCAAATGGGCGTCACCACCCTTAAAGAAGCCCAGAACCGGACTCCAGAAAGCGCTGTCGGAGATGGGTGATTATGCACGGCAACGACGGAAGCCCAAATACGTTGCTATCAAGAAGATCTATGTCACCAGCAGTCCAATACGAATCCTCAATGAGATTGAACTTCTAAGCATGCTTCAAGGCTGCGATTCGGTCTGCCCGCTTATTACCGCGTTTCGGCATACAGACCAAGTCGTCGCGGTGCTACCATACTTCAAGCATACCGATTTCCGGGATTACTTCAGAAACATGAATGTCATGGACATGCAAATATACTTTCGATCACTCTTCAGGGCTCTAGCTGCAACCCACAAGCAAGGGATTCTACATCGAGATATTAAACCCACCAACTTTCTCTACGACCCAGCCAAGAAACGCGGTGTATTAGTTGACTTTGGTCTGGCTGAAAAGGAAAAGACGGATTACAAGCCATGTCTCTGTGAAGGAGGCTCTCACAGAAACGAGGAGCGGCGCCGCCGTCTCCAAAACAGCGCTGCTGTTCAAATGGGTCCCTCGAGCGGGTATCCAAAGAACGATTCCCGGCCCTCTCGACGCGCGAATCGCGCAGGCACTCGAGGTTTCCGAGCACCAGAAGTCCTATTCAAATGCACCGCTCAGAGCACGAAGATTGATATCTGGTCAGCTGGGGTCATACTATTGACTATCCTTTCCCGGCGATTTCCCTTCTTCAACTCGGCTGATGATGTCGAGGCCATGATTGAGATTGGCACGATTTTTGGCTTGAAGAAAATGAAGCAGTGCGCGTACATGCATGGAACGATGTTCGAGACCAACATCCCAACTATTGGTGATAAAGGATTCAACCTCGAAAAGATCATCTTGTGGTCAACATGCAGAAACGATGGAGGGAAGAATGGGGACGAGGATCCCTTGAGGGAGGACGAGAAGCAAGCTGTGCGATTCTTGGAGCGCTGCTTGGAGCTTGACCCTAACAAACGAATCAGTGCTGCTGAAGCACTAGAGCATGACTTTCTGAGGGAGGAGGTATATACTGAGGACGATGAAATGGAAATGCTGTAAATTATACCATTATGGGAGGCGTTGCTGATGATGGCGTATGGTGGTGTAGCATTAGATGGCGTTTTGATTCCATGTACATACTTAGCGTTGCTCTTGCATCTGTTCTATCAGCCCAAGATACCAACATAGCCTGCGACCATAATTCAAAGACAATAATCACAATCCACACAGCATTCAAAAGCGTGACACGAGAAGGCTTGGTTTGTGCTTTTCATTCATACGAACTCCTATGCCATAAGAAGCAAGCCACTCATGCTACAATTCTAGTTCTGCATGAGAACAAATCCAGCCAACGAGCTCTCATGAAATGCATGCATGCCCCAATCCCATAGAACACCACAGATCGTGTTTCATGCCATTTATGCAACCAATTCGACAACACCGCCAGCCTCGGTGATCTTTCGCTCTGCCTCCTTGCTGAACCATCTCGCGCGCACTACCAATGGGACTTCTGGAATTCTGCCCTTGCCGAGAACTTTTGAGTAGCCGAGGGGAAGGAGGTCGAGGACGGGGACGGTGTCTTTCTTGCTGCCGGAGAGATATTCGTCGCGCTTCTCGGCCGGGACGAGGGACCAGAGCTGTGGTGAGGACTGTGTTAGCATGTTTTCTTCGCAGGTACCTCAATCCCAACGCCGTCTCCCTTCTTCGCACCAATTCCCCATCATTTCGCCATCATCCAACGTATTCATCTCTTGCCTGGCCGAACGCCCATCCCAAAACCCCCACACATCCAATTCACACACTGCAGAAACGTACCTTATCAAGGTTGATAACAGGCTTCCAGAAGTGGTTGCCCTGCTTGTGGAAATACCGCATTCCGACCTTTCCAAAGTAACCGGGATGGTACTTGTCCATGTTTGTTCGGTGGTGATGTTGTCCACCAGCCAGACCACGACCACCGGGATGCTTGCGATGCTTTCCTACACGACCGTGACCGGCCGAGACGTGACCGCGGCTGTTTTCCTCACGTTAGCATAGATTCCTTTTCCTCTTCTCGGTATGTATCTCCAATCTTCCTCCCAGGACTGCTCTTCTCATCGTGCAAAAATTATTTCGTTGCCGGAGTCGACGTCAATGTGATTGCCCCAACCCCTCCATCCGTGCCCCGATTCCTTCTGCGATTGTGTGTATGGGAGAGCGAAGGGGATAGAACGTACTGCTTGCGGGTTTTGCTTAAGTGAGTAGGCATCGTGAGGGCGGTTGTTGATGCTGTTGTCGTGGTCTGTCGTCTGCTCCCGAAATCTCGAAATTGAAGATGCCGCCGCAAAAATCGCAAAAGGCGCTAAGAGTTTTAGCGAGCTGGCGCCAAGGTGAGGGCGAAGCCCTAACTTTTGGGTGCGTCTGCACAAAGTGATAGAGACACGAATGGGCGACAACTTCTTGTCTTCTATGCTCAGTGAAACACTGAAGTACTGGATAAAGGTTCTAGATATGGCTGTGTTTTATGATAATCTGGGAGGTTTGTAGATATCTATTTCGATAACATGTTTGACTTCACCGCAGACTTAGATCACGTGGATAGTGCTTCTAGAGTGCGTTGAGTGAATCCCAGAGGGGGTTTATCATTTTCTCTAATCTCTCCGACAAGAATCTGTCGAGCGCCCTTTTCATCAAATATCTGGGCTTCAACGCGCAGCGTAACCCTTTCCGCATATCAAAAATGTCCCAGATCAGGTTGGTGTTTAAGACTTTCCAGAAATGATCTTCGATCCAAGTGGTTCCAATTCTAGAAAGCGGCAGCGGATCAGCCCTCGAAGGCACTTTCCCAAAAGAATCTCAATCACCAACATGAAATGGGACATTGAAATCCGATATGCCACCCAACGGTAATTTGTTTAATAAGAATCATCTTCCAACTTGGTTCATTCATTCCTCAACTCAGTCAATTCCAAGTTGAAACTGTTGTGCCGACCTTCCATCATCGAGGGTGCATCGCCATGGCTCAACTTTTCATTGATACTATTCGATTCCTATCCGCGTCATTCTTCACTTTCGGAATGGATAGTTCATTTCATACTCAACACTCCTGATATATCGAGTCATTGTCCTACTCCAAGAGGATGATTCTCATCAAGGATAACATTTCCTTCTGCTACGTCCGGGTTGGAGTTTGAGCAAGACACGTGGGCGCTCTGGGCAGTTGCAACTTCCCGATATAAACGATGCACAGAAGTTCGGACATTGGAGGCTCTTGCCTTCCTGGAAGGGGATAAAGCCTTGTTCTGCTGCCGCTCTGCCTTCTTTCTTCTTCATCAGCATTATCAACAACAACCACCACCATGCGGATCACAGCCCTGGTCCTGGGCCTCGTGGGCCTCCTCCTAAACGCAATCTGCATCATTACTACAATCCCAGGTCGAGCATACACAGCCCTCTCCCCGCCAGTATTCACCTCTGAAGCAGTGGTTCCCCAATGGGTCCAATTGGGTTCTGCTGTAAATGTTCCACTCCACCTGGAACTCTGAGATACTGATTGATATACATAGATTCGCGATAACGATGACATTCAACGGCGCCGCAAGGTTTTGAACTTGATCGAACCAGAAGTCTCATTGAAGGAAGTGTTCCCAGACTCGACACTAGATGAGGTACCTGACACCCTTCCTCTCAGCTGCAGCACTGGCTAATTGTCTCAGGTACGAAAGATATGCAGCGAGATGAACGAAGTCGACAAGGCGAGAACATGCGATGGGATTTTGCTGGATCCGCAAGACAAAACCAATGGTGAGTACCCTCACCACTCATCCAAATCCGCTGAGAATCAATGAGAATGAGCAAGTCTAACGGAGTTCCAGTAGACTGCAACCTTGATGCCCTCGAAAGCCAGAACAAGTTCACGGCCGTTGACAACAATAGACCAGAACCATCTTCGTCCCCTTGAGCATACCCAAGACCTATGAACATCATGCTGGTAGATTCTCTGTCATGCAGTTTTTCCGCATGTAAGAGAGCCGTCCCCTCCCCCCTCCTCAAAATGTGAGATACTGATGAGAATGTTCCACAGCAAACTCAGCATTTTTCAGCAGGACAGATAAATATGGATAGCGTACAGAATTGAGAAGGATCGAGACAGTATATGTATTTTCGAACAGGAGGTTCGTGGTCGGGACTGTATTCTTTCTCCACAGTATGGGAGCTTTAACAAGCAAGCGTAATTACCCAGATAATACAAACAGCGATTCATACCACGATGTTCCACCTCGCGTGAGTGATTTCAAACTTTCCTCGAATCCCCTCAGGGCACTGCTCACCCAAGCCAAAGCACGCCCCAACTTCGTGCCTTCCTCTTCACCAATTTCAAGCAGGCGCATGCCAACGTCCCTTCTTCTGAGTCAGTCATTCTATCGCGGAATCTTTCACATCCGGTGAGACATTTGGGTTCTGAGGCAGGAGCACCAGTCAATTAGGATCTTGTAAGCACTGCTCCTACTTCTCCAGGCAATCTTTTCAGTGCTAATTCATGCCGGAATCTCTCACATCCGGTGAGACATTTAGATTTTTGACGCAAGAGCAAACACTACTCGTTTTTTTCTACCTACAGCCTATTACCAGTAGGCTTGCAAAAACAGGGGGCTTGGCGATCTCCAGTCAGGGTATCTCTTCTTTCGAGTTTTGCATGATTCCCAAGTTCTTTTTTACAGTAGATTCAGATCGCTGTTCATTAAATGTATAATTTTGGTTCTAAAAAAGGAAAATAAGCGTTGAACATGAATGTTTTGAGCCCTAGTCTTTTTGCGGTTCTTTTGGGAACAGGCTGTAGGTAGGTTGTCCATTTCCTACTAACTGACGTATAAACTGTCTAAGAGTTGTACAAGAACATTCTTCTCCGTGCTGCCCCACGGTTTCCTACTTTCTGCTTCAAGAAAGCCTCTAAAGATAGGAACTCCTGGTTCAACAAGTCCATGACGGACGGCACTCTGGTAAAAAAATCCGTCATACAACCCAAAGTTAGAAGGCGCTGAGACTCGCCGGTCAGCTCCCGTTGGACACACAAATTGAGGCTCAGACACAACGTCCGCCTTGATAGCTTCCTCCAACCACTCGGCCCAAGCATCAGTCACGCACCCTGTTACCGACACTCGCTCCAACAGGGGTAACTGAGAGTTGCACAAAGGTTCAATTGTCCTCTCCACCTGCGCAAATATCCACCGTTGGTACGACATTGAGCTATCCCTTTTACCATCCTCCTTTCGCTTCACCCATCCATACTTGGGCTGCCGAAGAAGAATCTTTCCTCTTGAGTAACGTTGATGAGGCTCCGCACTCCAGTCAACCACCAGCCGCCGTAAGTTTCCCCCATTCCACAATCGAACCAGCTTGTGGAGTGGCTCGCTCATTGCAGGAAATGTTGCCCTCTCATTCCCCACAAGATAAAGTCGAACGTCGCGAAGCCGGCCGATGACATCGTCGCCCCATCTAGATCTCATGAGATCAATACTATTAAGTCGTGCGCATATCTCTCCCGATTCTCCCTTTTGCAGACATATCTCCAGCGCCCACAAGTTACGCTCAAAAAACACCTCGCGCGCCTCCCTCCTCGTCTGCCGCGAAACCAGACATAGCACATTGAAACGACCAGCGAGATCGAGATTATTAAATACCGTTTGAGACTTCTTGACGGAAATCCAAGGCCTATTCCACATTCGGTACAAGATGCACTGTCGGTTCCACTCGCGGTCCCAAAATCGGTTATGTAGGAGGATATTGAGGAGAGCGACCCAGGCGCGGCCTAGAAAGCTGAGAGTTATGAACTGCCAGATGAGGGTGAAATTGCTGGGTGGTGTTTGCTGCGAGAAAGCGAGGCGTGAGGGGGTGGTCAGTAGGTGAGTTAGGATTTGGAGGCGGAGTTCAGGTGGGAGGGGGAAGGTCGTGTGGGGTGTGGAGGGGGGTTTTGGGGTTTGTGGCATTTTGATTGATGGGCACGATAGAATTTGTGTGGGTGAAGAAAAATCGAGAAGGGGAGAATACTGGAAAGAAGAAAATGAATGTTCCGCTAGGGATGGAAGATTAGTGGTTGGGGTTTGGACTGAGGTCCGCACGTGACGGATCTGGTTAGTGTAACCAGTTGCCGCCTTGAAGGACACTATAAATGCAGACTTTGAACCTGGAAAAAAGGAAAAAGAAAGTTGGGAATTACATCTTAAAGCTTTTTCGCAACTCTTGGTGCCATTTCTTCGTTCTGGAGAAGCTATTCTCGCGGGGGGGTTGAAGTTTATATTTGCTCGCTAGATACTACTGAATTGAATTTTATGATTTCCCCCTCCTCCTTCTTCTTCTTCTCTCTTCTTCCATTTATCACCTGCGGAATTATCTGGCTTGCTTTGAGAGCTAAAGGATGGAAAGTGAAATGGGAGAAGATTGGGTCTTAAGATTAGATGATTTGGAAGACAAGGGTAGTAGATGATAGACTTGAAGGAGAAAATTTCGTCTAGTGAGATTTTGAGGAATGCTGAGAGCTTGGGTATGGCATACTGCTGGGATATGATAGAATAGAAGTTCATGAAGAAAAGGAGTCAATATTTCAAGTAGATACGACGCACGAAATGGGACTTGGAAAGGAAAGCATTTCTTGGAAATATGATAATTTGTTTTATGAAGCTCAGAAACAAATCTCGTAAACTACCAGAACTATTTTTAAAAAAAAACAGTGCTCATTACTTACAAATATTTTCTTGCAATACGTAAGAACCATCTCCCTAGTTCTTATTTTACATCTCGTCATACACATCATCACCTGACGCGTCCCCCTTTTCCTGATTCCCAATCCGTACACCCACACGCAACCCACACACCCTCACCTCGAAAAAATTCCCCGAGCCGAGACTCCCGATGGCGTCCGCGTGCAACCAGAGCGTATCACCCGGTATACACGATACGAGATGCATGTGATACCACAAAACGTGGGTTTACTGTATGTCTTACTGTAACTGGAAAAGTGGTATGAGGGAAAGAGGAAGAGGCGCGGATGACCGCATTGTCGGTGTCGATGTGGCTTGGGGTATGTGTGTTATGGAGGTGTTACGATTGCGATCTGGAATGCAAAGATGGAAATGTGGTTTGGGGTTGGTGGGGGATTTGAGTTTAGGGGAATGTGGGGTAAATTTGAGGGTTTTTCACATGCTTGTCTTAGAGGATGAGGCGTCATCTGACACTTTTGGAGGAGAGGAATTGAGGTGCCAGCTGAAAATGCTATGTTTGCTAGGAAATACATAGATCTGGATTTTTAAGCTTATGGATCGGTCCTTGCTCCGGTCAGAAGGGAGGCGGGGGAGTTTATTCCGTAGCCGCGCCAGCCACAGGTTTTGACACTGAAACTTGTTCAGAATGTGCCCCTCATGACTCAATTGAGATGTGATAGTGATGGTTTGGGATGGGGAATCAGGTAATGTCTTTGATGATCTGCGATCTAGAGATGAGACAGGACACCCTCTAAAGATAGAAACAGGGTCTTTGGGGCATTGGGGCATTGGGGCATTGGAAGGGTCCAGCCGGGCTGGTGTGTGGTGTGTGATCAGCGTGGGATGCCATGCTTACGTTGCTATCCAGATGCGGAGTTGGATGTTTTGCATAGAGAAGTATGAGGAGTAGAAGTAGATGTGGTGGATAAGAGAAAGTGAAATCAAGATCCAAACAGAGAAATGGCAGCTGCAGGAGACATGTCGTGATCTGCAGACCGCAATAGAGGCTTGTGGGTGGCTGTGATGTGTTGAAGATATTCAGAGGTCACGAGACACCATCAAGGCATGGGTCCTGTTGGGTCTCTTCTTTAGGCCAAGGTTCTTGGAGATCGATATCGATATTGATGGATGATGATGTTGCGGGATCTTGGATGCATCATGCACCGAGTGGGGTGGATGTCTGCATATCGTAGAGTTTCCTCCGCAATTTTTTTCTCACTCTCTTTGCTTTTGCCAACACAGCTCTTCTCTTGATTATCTCTCTTCTCGGACCTATCAACGTGATTAACTCTATTATTATTATTGTTACACGCGTCAAGCGCAGTTCTGTCGCCTGGACTTGCCTGAGATAGGACCAGCAAACGCACAACTCCGCGAATTGCTGGCATAATCCAGCGCTCTTATTGGCAAGGGAGCACAACAAATTCGTCCACTTGCACATTTCCACCTGCAAAACAAACAAAAAAATCCTTCGCGCTGGGGTCCTGACGTCCTGACGCTATTCATACATTGACATTCCTTCTCGAAGGAAAGAAGCGGTTTTAAAGTTTACTCGTCCTCGTCACTACTATCACTACTATCACTATATTCTGCATAGTACTGGATCTCTGATCTCTGGCGGGGCCGATTGTCTTCACTAGAGCTAGCGTTTCCGAGCGAGTCCCAAGTCCCAAGCCAAGTGCAGCGGTGAATTGGTGGATCGTGCGTCAAAGAAGAGCTTCGCCTCTGCTTGACCTTTGCATCGCATCCCGTTCCCGTACTCATCTCACCCACGCAACACCACATCTGCACACCGACAATATACACCGATATCATCGTTTGCTACTCGGTAGGCACGCAGTCAGCCTGACATTGGCCGTGTATCTGCCTACACCCCTCGCCACTCGCTGTTGCAAGAGCAGCTCGCACGCATCCTGCAAATACTTCACGCGACAGCGGTTACGAACCCCCACCTCGAGGGCGGGGTCGCGATATCAAGGTACCTCGATCATCTACGCATCCTGGAAACAGCTTTCCATTTCAAACCGTCTGCCAAATATTCCTAACTCAAGCTCCAACGAAAATGCCTTCGGAATACCGACATATGAGCACTGGCTCGCTGAATATTCCCCCGCCTACTGCGCTTAATGGAAATGGAGCTGGACAAGCCCCAGCGGGCGGAATGGGTAGATTCGAAGGCCCCAGAAGTCCTCCTGGACGACAGAGTCAGTACTGTCGAGTTTCAGCCGAGTCTTCCTCTGTATTGACAATACCCAGATACCTCCCATGTCCCATGCAAATTCTTCCGGCAAGGCGCCTGCCAGGCTGGAGCAGCTTGCCCTTTTTCTCACGATCTAGCCAGCACATCAGACAATGTCTGCAAATACTTTGCAAAGGTGAGCAGTGATACCCTCTCCAGGTGAATATGGCTAATTTCCCAAGGGTAACTGCAAATTCGGCCCCAAATGCGCCAACATACATGTCCTACCAAATGGCCTGCGAGTAAACTACAAACAAGGAGGTCCGATGGGAGCAGGGCATTTGAATATTGGAGGACGATTAAATACCGATCTATACCACCCACCAAATTCGGGCTCCGCCCTCACAAACTCCTTCAACCGAGCAAATGCCGTTCCTGCCTCGCCATACTCCCAACAATACTCTCCATTCACCAGTCAAGAAGATGGCTACCCACCTTTGGGAGGACGCCAACAGAGCATTGATATTACGGTTCCCTCGAATGTTCCGACTATCGATACCAGCTTTGCTTCACATCCAGGTTCTGCATACGGCTCGCCTAGAGACGAAGACCCAATATCTCGATTTGGTGGTTCAGCTTTCTCTCCGGTGACTGGAAAAACTCTCAGTGTCTTAGATGCACCTATGCCAGCGTCATTCGATAGCAATGGCGTGTCTTGGATTGCCAGACATGGCCCAATGGCTGCCTCTGTCCCTTCCAAATTCGGCCTAGAGTCTCCACCGGGATCAGTTGGAGCTGCAAAGGACGGTCGAACTTCAGAGGCGCTGAAGAATTTACATAGTTCTGCTTTTGGTGACGACACCCGAGATCGATTCAACGGAATCGCCGCCTCCCCTCCTTCACAACCGGCCGACGAATATTTTGGCAAGAGGCCGACGCATTCGCAACGATTTGCAGCATCCAAGTCTAAGGGCATGTCCGCTAGTCTTCCAAAGGCTGTCGATCAAGATTGGGAATCGTCGTTTACGTTTGAGGAGGATTATCTCCCTGAGACACTCAAGGATCTGATGACTCCCCAAGAAAAAGCCCGCAGAGGATCACGAACTCATGCAGATGAGGATGGTCGACCAATCAACAGTGGCACCGGAACTCCCAACAATGACACACCAACCAAATTTGGTTCTCCCTCCAATGCAAGTCCGTCAAGATGGAATGCTCTCTTCCAAAGACAGAAAGACGATGAAGAGCGTGCAGCGACTGCTCGTGCAGCTCAGCTAGGTCACGTTGGCTCGCCACTCCGGAACTCCTCCCTCCACCCAGGTGCAAGCCCTAGCTCTCGACCAATTGCCCGACCCAGCAACTCTGGCGACTCTTCTCCATACCTCGCCTCTCCTCCACGTCAAAGCTCGATGTCCATCATCTCCCAGCAACTACAACGAACCCGCCTCAGCCGAGCAGAGTCTAGTGGTAGCGAGTCAGGTCTTCACCCATCACGTGCGACCAGCAATCCTATTAGCCGGGCGGATTTGGTAGCAGGGAGACAAGTCAGCTCAAGCAGCATCGGAAATGGGGGCAGTGGCCGTTTCACTACGCCCATCGATGAGGAGCAAGGGGATTTCGTATTCAGCATGGAGGGTATGGAGGACGTCGACGAGAAGAAGGAAAAGCGAAGTAGCAGTGGCTGGAATTTCTCTAGTGCTCGCAGTCCCCACCTTGGTGCTATCGGTGGTGCTCCACGGAACGGTACAACGAATGGCGGCAGTGTTGGTGGTGTTGAGGGCATGTTTGGTGCACGATGAGCTTCTTGAGCTTCGAATGGAACCTGCCATTTCGTGAACCGCCCGGCATATATACCCTTCCACCACCAGCACCAGCCTGCGAGCCGCCACAGTACACCTCCAGCCCCAGGCTGAGATTGAGTTAATGTACAACCACCACCGCCATTGACACATACTCCACCTTATACTTCCACGGGACCGCTTATACCTCCTCAGCTAGCAACTACAGTCTACTTTCTATCTGAAAGTACTGTACATCTAGTACCCGACACATGCATCCGGACACATAAAAGCCATCCCCGAGAAAATCCTACCATCTAGATCAAAACGCACGCCATATCTCAACCTCCACCTTTTCACATCACATCACACATTGCGCCATATACCCCTACCGCCCATGTACCATAATCTCTCTCACACTTACGTACCGGCAAAATAAAACACGAAACCAAATACCAGGCAGGGGAAATAAAGAAAGAAAGAAAGTTATATGAACGGAAATCAAAGGGAAATCCATTTTTGGCGTTTGGGGTTGGCATTTTGATTCTGGGACAGGATAATGGATATGTGATGGATGGGATGGGATGGGATATATATCATGCATCGTTTTTATTTAGAATGATGAGAAATGAGAAAATATACAAGTGGTTTTTAGTTATTTTTTCTTCTTTTGGCCCCTTTTTCTTCTTGAATTTTAACATGGCATTGCGATGTGTGACGAGATTGGTGGGGATGTACAACACGGATCTAGTAGCCCCAAGAAGGGTTCAGGAGTGCAGAGTATTGGGTTGCGGACCAATTATTCTCGGTTCCCTTTTTATCTCTCTGTTTTGACGACATATGACACTGAATTTCCTGAGCTTGGCTTTGAGGTTAATTGGAATCTCCCTAAACCGTATTTTACAAGAGGACTACCTAGCACGATTTTGGAATTTGTTGCACTTTGCGATTTTTTTGCTGCCTGGATGCCCTTTGGGTCTGAGCCTTGAAGCTATCATAACTAGTTCCCGTCGTAGTGTATGGTACACTAGGTAGGTGCATCCCACCATGCTTTTCTCACGACGTACACCTTGCCAGCAAATGTTTCCAGCAACAACACATACAACCCAGGATCATGGAAGCCCCACCAAATCAAAGTGACGCACCCCTCACCGAACGACAACAACGTCGCCGATTCGAGAAAGCCGTCGTGAAAGAGGGCTTCCAAGGCACCGTGACCATAAATTCGGATCACCCACACGAAGCTGTTCAATACGCAAGCCTCGGGTACGTATATCCCTCACATTGGGGCGATGAAAACGGCCGTATGGTATTCTGGGCCAAAGGCAGCACCGTCGCCATCACCAACGATTCTGGAACTGAGCAGGTTTCTGGCCTCGGAATCATCAGTGAAACGAGTCCGGATCCCGAACAGTGGGCTTGGAGCGCGTATCGTGTTATGAGAGACATTGATGATACGACGGTGGTCATTTTGGCGCTGGCTATGGCGTTGAAGATTGCGGGGGAGAAATGTGGGGAGTTGAAATATGGAGAGAGGCCGGCAAGAGTGCTGGTTTATTCGTGCTCCTCTGATGCGCTGAGAGGGATGCAAAGGTCGGATTCCAAGAATACCACTGCGGAGGAGTCTGGAGGGAAAATGAGTAAAGCAGCACGGAGGGTAGTGGATACTGCTTTGGTGGCAGCGCATGAGTTGAAGGAGATGGGGATTGAGGTGGAATTGAGGTGGATACCTGATGGATGTGATGTTGAGGGTTTTGAGGAGGCGGTTTGTGCTGCGGGTGAGGGGGTCAAGCATGTACCTCCTACTAGAGGACCTGATGCTTTTATCAGGGATATTCAGGCTGAGTATAAACGGAAGAGTGAGAAGAGACGGCGGAGGGAGGTGAAATGGGAACGTAGGAGGAAGGAGGCGGACCTAGGGAGGGAAAAGATGGCTTGAGAGATGGGGGGAGTATACCTTGACGAAACGCCTTGATAATTATCTTTTTGGGGGAGGATAAATATTTGCCCTGAAAGTATGAGCTTGGAGTGTACCAGCGGCAGACTTACATATAGTGGTTAGTGATGGAAAGGACAAGGAGAGAGAGGAGAGAGAATGGACCCTTCTGTGCAAGCAGACCTCGAAGGGGGAATGGCCACTTGGGGATGAAGCTGAGGGGTATGGACGGAACATCCTCATGCTTTACTAGTCGATCCGACGAAAGCAGTACGATATAAAAAGGAGTTACAGCCTCTTGCTTAAAATGGAAAGAGTGATTGAGAGCCTCCTGTTCTTTCCCACAATCCTCACATGGAACGTTGGAACACTCGGCCCTCAGGCTATCTTGACCCCTATTTTTTTTACTTGCGAATAAAGCTGTATATTCAAGATGATATTCAGAACAAATGCAGAAGATCCTTTTCACTGGAGAATTTGATGGGGCGCAGAACTAGTTTCAATGCCCATTAGCTTTAAAGAAGCTTGGGAGTAATGAGTTATAGTATTGTCTAAGTACATTATATCCTCCTTGTTGGTAAACTTTGCTATATCCTTGTCTGATGTGGATTTTTCTCCCGCTCTTTAGAAGTCGATGAAATTGCGATATCGATGTTCACTCTTAGCTATTTCGTACCCTAGATGCCAATTCTGAGGATTTTTTCACGTTGAAAGGTTGTTATTCCATCTTGTCTGGCATGAACTCGTCTCAAACAGACTTTCAATTCCGACCTCCTCTCTGAAACCGCTGCCTATGGTACGTATTCAGACTACATGAGGTCTCTAATCCAGCTAGCAACCAACCACACACCTTCAAACCACTTCAAGCCCCTACTTATCTCCCACTCCTCAAAGCCTCCTCCACAAGTCCCACCGCAACCTCCGCACACCCATACGAGCACTAAAAACAATTAGCAACACCTCTCTTCAGAAATCCAAAATAAAGCAAGAAGCTAAACACCCAGTCCCAAGGAAAAGAGAAAAAAATAGAATATTCACTAACCTGATACCCCACCCCCGCATGCCCATAATTATGCACCACCTTCACCACCTTCACCCCCTCCTCCCCAATCCTCTCCCATTCCAACCTCACACCCCCCT
>Ga0247778_1000253_pt1 | contig 88246 bp, 94 predicted proteins | sample UWRJL049202B5_FD_179939 | JGI IMG/M metagenome (GOLD analysis project Ga0247778, IMG submission 179939) | Plant litter microbial communities from Arlington Agricultural Research Station in Wisconsin, United States - UWRJ-L049-202B-5 | ecosystem: Environmental > Terrestrial > Plant litter >... | reverse complement strand
GTCGAGCCTGAAGCCTCATCACCACCTCAACTTCCTGCTGTAAGTCATTATTTATCGCGGCGGGCTCATTCCGAGTCATTCGTGAGACTTTGTCTCTTTATTAGGTCCATGGATTAGCTTTTGGTACGGCACACGAGATCCGGCCCCGACTTCAGAGCGCGTCAACAATAATGGCGGACGATTTCCCTCCCTCGATACCGGACCAGTACGGCTGGATTACCATCCCAGCACCAGTACCTACGAGAACATGGCATCACCAAAACAAAGAAACCGACTCGAGCACCCCGACATCCACGTATCCCCCACCAACTATCTCACCCGATGCCAGCGCAGCAGCCGAGTCCCAGATGCTCTGGGATAGAGTTGCACATGGAGCCAAAGTCGCGATTGTGCTATGTGCCATACTTGGTATCATAGTAGTAGTACTTGCCTCTGCGTGGTACTGCTGTAATTGTTGCGGGATGCGACGAAGGAGAAGGATTCCACAGACGGCTGGAGGAGACGGCGTGTTACCTATGCATACAATCCAGAATAGAGGAGTAGACGGAGCGGCTACGACACGTAGGCCAGTCAGTGACGCTCCTCCAAGTTATGAAGAAGCAGTCCCACCGCAACATCAGAGACTTGCTGGTGGAATACCCGCTACTACCCCCACAACCGAGGAAGACGATGCAGTGGTTTCGGACGGGAAGACACCCTTGAGCGAGATACCTTTTGAAGATGTTGTACTCGACCATGTGAGCTCACAGAGCTCGGGGAGTAGGGGGTTTGATCAGGTGCATCATGGAGCCGGTGGTGATACTCGAGGACATACGAATTCATGAAGAAGGGAAATGAATGCGCACAAACCATAGGTCAGGGGTCAGAGGATAAGGACATCGATTCGAAACGAGTTGGGGAGAGGCGCTCTATATTGTAACCGCGCAAGGTTAGAAAGATGTACGATGATACATCTGGGCATTGTCTACATCAAAGTGGTCATGGTAAAGGTCATCCAACGACTTCGGACGGCCAATTGAGATGATGTTGAGGAAATATACTTCCACATCCACAGGAGATTGTGAGGATGGCAGAGAGAGGCTGCGACTTTGGAGAGCCATTTGAGAGTTCGGAAATCGTGCGGTGGGACATTTCGATTTGAGTATACGTCTGAAATCCAGACAGAATATTAACCTAATACCTATTCAAATACAAAACAAACCATCATTCTCAGGTCTCATCCTCCCAAGCAATTCTCTACCTACATCACAGCAGACACATCCGGTCCAACAACCAGTTTGTCGGATTCTGAGCTTACACAAGTGGCGAGACAATCCAGTCACATGCTGAATTTGAACACAGTACCTGCTTCGGACTTGCTCACCGACCAATATGACAGCTCGAATTGTGTATTCCGGTCCGGAATACGAGGATAATTCAAACGTCTGCTGTATAACGTTGAGTCCTCTTGCTGACTTTTCCGTGAGAATGCCCAGTAGAAACGTCGTGCACTGATCTTCGACGACGGTTCACACATCAAAAGCTACCTTGTACTTGAGGAAACGGTCTCGAACGCCGAGCAGGTAAGGTACAACGCCAACACATCTTGATGATCGTCAAATCCAGCTTCAAACGGAAGCCAGTCTTCAAGCTCCAAAACCCCATCTTTCGCATAGGCCTTCCCGAAGAAGCGAAGTCACCGAACTTCGACCTGCCAAGAAGGTCCTGGCAGCACGATCTCCTCCCACCTTCACCCCGTAAACCAATCTTCGCTATCGCCTCTTCAACACGTAAGACCTAGTTTTCCTAGTTTCCCATGGACGAGCTACTACCCGCTTCCAGATAAAGATAAGATGATAGTATGCATGCACGATGCATGCAACCTCGTGGGATTCTGCAAGTTTAGATTGCGATGCTACATGGGTGTTTGCCTAGGTAATTTCTTTCCTGGTCTTTATATCTTCGTATTTCCCTTGCCCCTCTTTCTGCTTTCTGCGTGCGCGTTCTTGTCAATTGATTCACCATGTTTTTTCCACGCTCAAGTCCGAGCATCCTGCTGCTCTCCTTGCTTCAAACAGTCACTTCTTCCCCCTCATACCCCCGCACCACACCCCAGAACTCAACATGCACGAAGACGAAAGTTGCAGTTCTCGGAGCTGGCATGGCGGGGATCGCAGCCGCTCAGTCATTGCATAATGCCTCTATCTCAGATTTCATAATCGTGGATGTCAATGATTACATCGGGGGGCGAGTAGCTCACACGACATTTGGCACGAACCCCGTTACTAAAGAACCCTATATTGTCGAACTGGGCGCAAACTGGGTGCAAGGACTTGTCTCCCCGGGCGGACCAGAAAATCCCATCTGGACACTGGCAAAGAAATGGGGGCTCAATAATACGTATTCGAATTATTCAAAAATTCAGACTTATGATCAGAATGGCATTGCTGATTTCGATGGGCTACTGGATGATTATGAGAATGCTTACAGCACGGTGGAGCAAGACGCTGGGACGATATTGACGCAAAATCTGCAGGATCGGACGATGAGAACGGGGTTGAGTATCGCGGATTGGAAACCGAAGAAGAATATGCAGAGGCAGGCTGCTGAGTGGTGGGAGTTTGATTGGGAGTATGCTTATAGTCCAGATCAGAGTTCGCAGACTTGGGCTATTGTGGTATGACTCCCCTTCACTTGAAACCAAAAAGTAGAAGAAGATTAGGAAAAGGACAGAATGACCAAGAATGCTGATGAAATTCCAGAACTACAACACTACATTCTACCAATTCTCCGACGAAAACAACTACGTCTTTGACCAACGCGGCTTCAACTACTTCATCGTCTCCGAAGCCTCCACCTTCCTCTCCCTCAACGACACCCGCCTGCACCTCTCCAAAAACATAACCTCAATCTCCTACACCTCCTCCGGCGTAACCGTCACTTCCACAGACGGCTCCTGCATCCAAGCCGACTACGCAATCTGCACTTTCTCCCTCGGCGTGCTCCAAAACGACGTCGTGGAATTCTCACCCACATTACCAGAATGGAAACAAGCCGGTATCGAGGGAATGCAAATGGGCACCTACACAAAAATATTCCTACAATTCCCTCCCTCCTCCGACGGTTCCTTTTTCTGGGAGCACGGCCCCGACCCAGGGACTCAATTCTTCCTCTACGCAGACCCCATAGAACGCGGCTGGTACCCCGTCTTCCAATCGCTCTCAGCCCCAGACTTCATCCCCGGCTCCGGAATCTTCTTCGTGACTGTCGTCTATGCGCAATCCTACCGCGCAGAACAGCAATCAGATGACGCTACGAAAGCTGAAGTCATGAGTGTGTTGAGGAGTATGTTTGGAAGTGATATTCCGGAGCCGATTGATTTCATGTATCCGAGATGGAGCACGGAGCCTTGGGCGTATGGAAGTTATAGCAATTGGCCGCCGGGACTGGGCATTGAGACGCATCAGAATTTGAGGGCGAATTTGGGGAGGCTTTGGTTTGCGGGGGAGGCTACTAGTGCGGAATATTTTGGGTTTTTGCAAGGTATGTTTTCATTTTACTTTCTGCCGTCTCCTCTCGTAAGCTTTCAATTTTTGGATTGGGCTTGTTTGAATTTGGGAAGAAATGCTGATGAGATACAGGTGCGTATACGGAAGGCCAGATAGCTGGAAGTACGATTGCGAGTTGTTTGAATGGGAATAAAACGAGTTGTCACAGTGAGCGTAATTATGATGTTGTAAGGGGTTGTACAACTAGTGAGAGGCAGTTGACGCCGGATAATGGGTGGATTGTTTCAAGTATGGAAACGTTTGGCTTTTAGGCTTGCATAATACAAAAATTAATTCAACTTCAGTCTTTTTAGGCGTCACATAGCCGATATGAGCAGTTCAAAAGATGGTTCATCTATTCTTCGTAATTACATTAATCAACCGCGCTCAAACGCTGTCTATATCACTCAATGCCGCTCAAAATTAAGAAGCAGTCTGGCATCCCCATCCACCGCAGTTACCGCCTCTATACGAGTTGCTAGGACATCCGCCAACAGCACAGATAGGACCATACTTAGCAGAGTAAGTAGCATTAGTATAAGAATACGCCTGGCTAACACTCCAGTAGTCACTTCCGCGGTATTGTCCATAGTTGGTGGCATAAAATCGATCCCACTGCTCGGAATACATAGCGCAGTAGATTCCCTCGGGCATGTTCTCATTGCTAAGAACATAGACAACGACTTGGTTGCAAACATTAGGCTTGGCTGGCGAAGCAGGAGGGTGACGGGAGTTGTAGCCCGTTTGGGAAGTGCATGCTGCGGTGCAAGCAGTCACGCCGTTGGCGAAGGTCTGCACTTGTGCGAAGGAGAAGAACTTGTAGCCCATGTAGGTGTTGGTGTTTGTGACTGGGTCATTGGGAGCGTTGATGGCGCCGCCGAGTTCGACGGGGCCACTGAAGCCGGATTGTGCTGCTGGAGCGGCGTTCTTGTTGTAACCGTTTGAACCGGAGATGACGACGTGGAAAGAGTCTTGACAAAGTGTTAGATTTTTTATGGATGGGAAGAGGGAAGTGCTTACCTCTGTGCTCTCCGCCGTTGGTAGCGGTTGCTTCCTTCACCCAGACGCCCCAGCGGACACACTTGATGTTGGTTACTGAAGCTGGATTGGGGCAGTCATCTGTGTTTGGGGAGACGCTTGGGTCACGCTCAAAGTAGAGGTTGAAAGCAACGCATCCGGAGTGCTGATCACAGTAACTCGCGCATTGAATAGGGTCATACTTGTTGAGGGTCTTGACTCCTAGGTATGACTTGGTTTGAGAGGAGGCTTGGAGATTCGAGAATGCCAAGGTATATCCTTGAGGTACTGCTGGTAAGGCGGCAGCAGCCACAGCGGCATCTTTAAATGGCTGATAGCTCAAGAATGAGGAGTCTGAATCATCAGGGCTAGGCGATGTCAGTTGCAACGCTTCAATGCCGAACATGGGACATACGAAGAAACTTGAGGACCAGTACCAGCGGGTTCCGGGCTACAATCACCATCACCACGTTTGCTGAGGTTCTTAGCCACTTCTAAAAAATCACGTTTCTGTGTTGTTGAGGTAGTGTCGGTGACAGACGTGGCCCCAATTGCCACGGCTTGGGATACTGGCTGGACTTCAACAGTATCAGATGTCACGTCGGTAGGTGGAGTAACGACTTCAGCATCCGGAGCGGCGTCCACTAGATCGAATTCGATGTCTTGAGGACGAGGTGCTGCGAGAGCGAGGACTGCAAAAGCAGAGACAATGAGAGTGGAACGCATGATGATGGCGTAGATAGATGAGACTTGATTTCTGTGATGAATGAAAGGTCTACATGTAGGGGGAAGCTATATCTATATACAAAATCGACCCAGATACTTTGAAATAGAATTGAGCTTTCAACCACTGGGCTAAGATCTCGAGCTGACCGCGATCACGGCGTACTAAAAACGCCTCAGTTACGTGGCTCGAAGCGAAAACCTAAAATAAAGAAAACAGTTGAAGCTATCAACATTTGGCATCTGGACTGCGCAAATGGCCTGACCTGGAGAGACCTGGCTGGACCCTTGGTCACAGACTCACAGCTGAGCCTGGTCGGTGAGCTTTGAGGATATACCAATGAGAGAGTGAGCCAAGAGCTCGTAGCTCTTTTGTAGGGCTTTACCATGTACTTCATGGTCTAACGTTTTGACAGGAAGCGACGCCGCGATGGTATCGCTGTTGACGAGTGAAAAAGTTGTGTTGTAAGAGCAGTAGTACCTAGTTGCAGGGGTTCTAGCGAGATACAATAGGGGCGTGGTTTAAGTTGGGCTTTGGACTAAACCGGGTAGTCTGCCAAGCCAGCCACGACTAAACGGGAAATGCAGAAATGAACGTGGAAAGGTCCACCAGGTCTCGCCTTCTCATGGCTTCATGGCTGACTGAAGGCTTGAAATACCTACAGCAATAATTGCTATGCAAAACGCCACGGATACTCCACTTCCTAACTTGGAAGAGACCACCGAAAAGACTCTCAGATTACCGAGAGAGAACTTGAGAAGAGGTACTATGAAAAACACGTTAATTGGAATAATCACAGTAGTGCATTCCTCCTCCTAGTCTTGCCCTTCACACTCGTAGGCAGATGATGGTTAAACCCCGGTTTCAGCAGACTGCTGCAAGCGTGGAGTCCGGCGGAGGTTCTTGGTTGTCAATAATAATAATGCCCCCACCGGGCCAGCACAGCTGGTTAAGCTATAGCTTCTCTCGTCTATATCCCAGGTACGGCGACAGAATGCGCTCACAACAGCCAAACTAAAAAAGCCACAGGCACGTTCACCGCGCGTGGGGCAGCATCCCATGTCCAAGCTACCCCTCTCTTCGGCGCGTTTCAGTGATCGTCTAGGAAACGCTCAAAAAAAGGCAAAATCAAACACCTTCATCACACGGCAGATAGGCGTTGCAAGTATCAACAGCTTTGCTCGCGATGACGACTTTCAAGACACCTCTAAGCTCAAGACATCTGGGGAAGCCGATCTCCCGCTTTGAACCATTCCCCTGGATCGCTTCGAACTCCCCTGCAGACTAAGCGTTAATAGCTTTGTTTAGTGGCTCGATAGTGCGCACTACGCACCGAGTAGGTATCCGCACTTTGAATTATCGACCTTCGACGCGGATGAAAGTTGAGCCTTCCATGGCAATTTGGATCGAGAACTGATGGAACCGCCGGGAACACCCCCGGTCGGTCCTGCTTGAGTTGTTGCGTAGCTCAGAACTGTGCGCACTCTTCTGGACCGCCGAGTCAGTAAAACCGGCGGTTTGGGAAGTTGGTAGCGAGGAGTTGAGCTCTGCTTTGACAGCTGCCATCGAACTGGTCCTTCCCGACCCTTGTTCCATCGATCTGGTCTCTGTAGCCAAGAGATCGAGGCTCTGCAAGTCCAAATCACCCCATATCTCAGGTCCCTTGAATTCTCGCAGGCCCCTCCACATTCCTTGACGAAAGTCAGCCTCTTTGACGCCTACTTTCCACGCATGAGGGCTTCTACCGTCTTCACAAGCCAAACAAGCCAACACATGTCTCTGGGAGTCTGGGACGATCGGAGTGCCCGAGTACACTGCAGCCCTACTCCACCCCACCGGCTGTGGCTAAGTTCGTGCGTACAATTTCAGTATCTTTGCTAGTGAAGTGTGTTCCTTTTTCCTTCGTTCCCAGAGTCGAAGTCGAATACTGAGTTTAGGGCAATAATCCGTCCAAGTTTTGACTTGCTGCAAAGAGATTCGTTCCTCCAAGGTCATAGCCTCGTCTCAAGTTCTTTTTCATCAATATCTCAACAGTGTGGGTCACGCTGCATGATCTTCCTCCATTCCTCCCCCAACTTTCGCTGAATGTTGATACATCGAGTATGCGTCGTTCAATTCCCGTCCATCTGAAGGTAAGTAAGCAGTTGGATAATTCACAAGGTACACCTATGGCTCTTAGACAGCGATGATATGGTGTTTGAATTGGTTACAAGAGTTCCACAAGTCGATTAAACAAGGTAATAAACGTTGTAGGGATAAGACAATGGGGGCCGTTGAGAATGTTGAATGGAAAATACTTGCCTTTCCACCATTTGGATGTTTTCTGCTCTTTTGTTTTTCTGGAGTGCCATACAAGGCGCAATGTATTCTGTCCTGAATTATAGAGCTTCATCCAACGATACTGATTGCAAACTGCCATAGTGATTAATTTATTATTTGGTACACCAGTATGGCTTCGTCAATTGGCTGTAGCACGGAAACTTGTACTCGCTTTTGGAATACGTTGGGAAGACGAGGATGGAACCTTGAAGTCAAAAATATTCTGGAATTATGCAATGTTTGCTGCGATGCTGCTCTCCAAAAATTCTGGGGTCTCCAGGTCGACCAAGTGTGGCTTGAGAAGACACTCGCCACAGCTAAGATTCTTGGGTTCCACGCACGTCCCCCCTTTTTGACAACATTCTGACCTGTACAACGGCGGCCATTGAATATCAACCGGTACCAAGTTGATCTTTCGTAATTGCCATTTATGGTTGAAAGATCTTCCCAATTCTTCCATGGAACAACGTTCTTCTGCCGTCTGACCACACCCCCCCCCCAAAAAAAACACATGATGGATACCTTTTACGGCTCGGAAGACGAGACTGCTGCCTTGGCTCTCCAACTTCAAATTTCAGACAGTCTGGAACTTTCTGGGGGCTTCAATCGCAAGGGCAAAAAACCCTGAAGGCAGACTCACCGACGCCCAGCTTGCCCTCCAAATTTACACCGAAGATCTGAAGCGGACGGCTACTATTATCTCTGATAAACGGATGACTGAGAGCATTTCCCGAGCGTGCCAGTCCGATGAAAGGTTGCTGAATGCAAATCCTTCCCAAGAAGAAATTGCAGCCAGGGACCGAGAAATTGCTTGCAGACTGGGCGGCGTGGCTCAACATGCTCGAATCGAGCCTGCGATCGCTGGATCCGAATCCTTGAATGACGAGACACTTGAGAAACTAAAGTCGCTTTACGTCTCTGCGCCCGTCAACGCACCAGGTTTTGAGTTTGAGGGGTATCTCGAAACGGAAGGCAATGGTGCAGAATCTTCCAGTTGGGCTTCCTCGCAGGCCAGGACAAAAGTCTCCTATGTTACATGTGCCGCCTGCCAGGAAAAGACGCCATCATACGATGCAGCTCGAGTCCCTTGCGATCATCAATACTGCCGTACCTGCCTCCAGGACCTATTCCGTGCGTCGATAATGGACGACTCCCTATTTCCTCCAAAGTGTTGCCGGCAACTGATCACAGCCGATGCTGTGCGGACACACCTCACTCGGGAGCTAATTCGTCAGTATGAAGACAAGAAGATCGAGTACGAGACTCCCAACAGGACTTATTGCTTCAATGTCTTCTGCTCGACCTTCATCAAACTTGAGTATATTGCCGATGAAAAAGCAACTTGCCCGCTCTGTTATGAGGTCACTTGCACAATTTGTAAGGCGGAAGCTCACACAGGTGACTGCCCGGCAGACACTGGACTGCAATTAGTACTTGCAAGGGCGAACGAGAATGGATGGCAGCGGTGTTTCAACTGTCGCAGAGTGGTTGAGCTTGATATTGGCTGCAACCATATATCGTAATCATATCCTCGTTTCATTTTACCAAGTCCTTCACTTGATTGCAAACTGATACCCATGTACAGATGTCCTTGCGGAGCAGAGTTTTGCTACGTCTGTGCTCGACGATGGAAGACTTGCGAATGTGAGCAGTGGGCAGAAGACCGCCTTCTTGAACGAGCGAACCAGGTCGTTGCTCGAGAGCCCGTTCGAGCCAATGTTCCGCAACGACAGGAGATGATCGCGGCAGTGGCACAAAACCTTAGACCGAGGCATGATTGTGACCACCAGAGATGGAGTTATGTTCGAGGACCGCATCGATGTGAGGAGTGCTACAACAGACTGCCGTCGTACATCTTTGAGTGTCAGGGGTGCAGTATACAGGCTTGCAATCAGTGCAGGAAGAATAGGTTGTAGTGGGTCCTTATGCTTGTTGCTGAAATTATGTATTCTAATTAGATATGATGGACTTTATGCCTTTTTGGCGTAAGACTTTGTACTTGCGGTGTACTGCCTTCGGGCTTTTGGAGAGAAACACGGCTCTTACCTTCGAATAGTAAGCAGAGGGGGAATCTAGGGCACTTACTTATCATCTTATGGTGAAACCAAAACGAATTTGGAAAACAACGTCGGGTTCTCCTGTGTTGCGATGACGAAACAAGCTGCAAACCAAAAGCGTAACATTTTCTTTTCTAGATCAAAAATAGGCGAAAAGAGAAGAATTTCGCCAACCAAAATATTAAATTCACGAAATATGGATACTAAAAGCCGCATGCAGACTACAATTTGAACAGTTGACAGCCTCATCGAAACAAGCCTACAGTTTGACGCGACCCACAAAACTCGCAAAGTCTCAACCCACATTCCAGAAAATCTCGAATATTACCGCGTGTCCAAGGATTTAAATGGCACCTATCGCAGGAGGCTACATCCCGTGGAGGCCCCCAATTTTGATGCTCACATGGCACAAGTGCATCATGGACCTGTCTAACAGAGGGAAATATCGCACCTCGTCGACGATAATTGAGCGGTTCACGCCACTCCGCAGGTTGAACTCCACCGAAGTGCTGAACTTGCCTAGGTATCACTTCGTTGGCTCCAGTAGGTAGCCTCATAGATTGCGCTCTGGGTGCAGGTTGACGGTCGCGTTGGTAAAGTCCACAGTTACATGTCCCTCTGATGGCTCCACAGGTGTAGCAGAACTTTGTCCCACATCTACAGCTAAATATGACTATAATCAGCTTGGTATTTCAGAATAGGGGGTGAGAGGCAAACGTGATGTGGTTACAACCAGTACCATTCAGCTCGACCAAAGATTACAATTTAGACATTGCTGCCATTCGTTGAGACGTCCAAGCTCCAAAACAGATGCCAATAATGGATCTTCTGGACAGTCGCCGTGGTGGACCCCACTTTGACATTGGGAGCATGTTGCAGAGCAGCATGCTGGGCAGAATGCTTCTTCTGGGCCGACAAAATCTGGATGGATGAATACTGCGCACTGCTGATTGCTGTAATATACTTTGTTGACGGTGTTGTGCTCGAACTCTATTGCTTCATATCGTTGAATAAGCTCTGCTGTCAAAAAGTTCCCGGCAATAGCAACGGTTATACGTTCCCGGCAACATTGAGGGAATCGCCCGGAAAGGGACACGGTGAACATATGTCGAGTGCAGTTGCGGCAATATGGATGACCGCATTCTAGGGTCATCGTTTCCGCAGCTGGGAAAGATTCGTTACAAGCGATGCATTCGAATAGCGTTGAATTGCTGTTGATTCGGGGAGGAAGGTATCCAATGCCCATGGAGTCTGGTAGATCTCGCAGCTGTTCTCGATTGGTCAGATCCCAAGCACGTCGATGCAACGCCTCCCTTTGACTTCGACTTATTGACGCGTTAGCGGCCGAAGGTGGTTGCAGAACGTCTTCATTTAGGAGATTAATGACAGCAATTAGGCTTTCAAGATCTTCGACGCCGAATTGAGTACAATCCATGGTTAGTTAAATATGTTTGGGCGCTGGGAATTAGAGTGAAAATGAACTGGAGTTTAAATACTTACTTTTCAGAGTTAGACAACGGATACTTCCACGTTCTTGAAGAACTTAATGAAACTCTGGCATGTTCGAAGCACCGCTGAGATTTCGAGACTTCAACCATATAAAAATAGACGTCGTAACTTTGACTGTATGAAAGTCATCCGGGCTTTGTCCACGCTGTCTCGGCTTCGAGAAGAATCGATGCATCTTTCTTGGGATTGCAAAAATGGTTTCTCTTCGAAACGAAACATACCTCCGTCTATTGTCCGTTACATTGGGAAATCGTCACGAGAACTTTCAGCCAACCCATAGAAACTTTGGGGTATTCGGGTATCTTCTTTGCACCTGCTTCTTATGTTGCGAGATTTGACTCATCGGTACCAGCTTCTTCCCTTTCTCTTCCAAATATCTGGCTGGCGATGTTGTGAGATGGACGATGTTCTCGAAGGACACGATCCTCATGTCGCCTCAGACGCTCCCGACCTCTCCAACTCTCAGCCAAGCTCTTCACCACAGGTATCTTCCTAAACTGTCCACCGAATCGTATCTCCTGTTCAGCCGAATTTCTTCGATCCTCCCTTCTTGACATCTCCCTCCTTCGTATCCTTGTTCTTCTTCCCACCCTTCAGCAACTCGAGATGCCCGGCCTTTGAGCCGAGTGTCCGTTCAGTCATCGCCGTTAGACCTGCTGAATGTTTCTGCGGTTCGAATTATTTAGCGATACTGTCCCACACCAATTCCAAGTTGAAGTCTAAAGATAGAGGAAGGATCACCTACCTTGGTCATCTTAGCATTTCTAACAAGCACCTGTTTTTTCGGGGCGATTGTACGCGCGCCCTTCTTTGGACCCAAAGCCGCCTGCCGCCTGCCTGATGATTTGGCGGTTGGGGCTGTGGATTTTTTGGATTTTATCGCACCTTGAGCCATCTCTGCACGTTTGATCTTGTGGAGGTGGTGATAATGTGAGGTAAAGTTTGCCAGCTGCCAGCTGCCAGTTGCCAATTTGATTAAAATACTTTCCCCACGATGCGGCCGCTAGCGGTAGATTAAATTTAGACCCTACCGTTAGGTTGGGTTGGCATGTGTAACACCTACGCCTACCTCACTACTCAGTAAATTACTAATCCCCAAGGAAATTCCTTTCTTGCACATCAAGAGCGAGAAATCAAACTACTACACCACAGCAAAAGGAGCCCCAGATTCACTAACTATCCGGAGTCGGAGAGAAGAATGACAAGGCTTACACTGATGAGCGCGAGGCCGCGTCAGGCACAGCCTCCCGGTAGAATTACAGCAAAGTGGCTGACAAGACATCCACGTCCTCGCAACGCATAATGGCATTTCCAGGACCAGTAATCGTTCCATGAATAGGTAACCATTATCTCTTGGCGTATGTATATTCTTCTTTCATTTTTTTTTGGATTCGCTCGCACTCTTCCGCCGCGCTTAGGTGATACTCGTATCGTCCTCTTTCCTTGCTTGTGGGTCGCCGGAATCCTTCATCTCCTTGGCCCCAGCCGCAAAGATGTACAGTAGTGCTTTAACCAAGCCGTCCAGTCTGCTTCAATGCTCCTAACTTCCTCAAATCGAGTCTGCGATTGTGCTGGCACGTTCGCAGCATCCCCAACTGCTAGGCACTCCTGTCTGAACGCTTCAGCAACCCCTCTCCTATCGCGCAATTGACGTCGAACACCTCTATCCTTGACGTGCTCCGTCCCCGCGATGGATGAAGAACCTTTGAATATGTCGAATCTCCCAAGAGAACGAAGAGATATGCCTTTCGTCAATATCCGGCCCAAATGGGCACGGCCACGCTTCTCTTTCGCATTTGACGAGACACGCTCACCACGAGTTATTGTTGGCATAGTATGCACGCTCATATTTATGATGGCTGTTGGCGGCGGTCTTATGATTATGCCCGCTCTACGATTGTGGGAAGATATCATATGCCACCATTACTACAATCATCTGCAAGGGGACGATCATATTGGGTTCGAGGGGCATATTGACGAGGAGTCGTGTAAGGTGGATGAAGTACAGAACCAACTGAACATATTTCTTGCTGCGGCTGGATTCTTGAGTGTAATACCGGGTAGGCTGTCATTGTTTGTTATTGAAGCTCTCCGTGGTTCTAATATGGCTTTCAATAGGGTTGTTGACGACAATTCCATATGGGCTGCTTGCTGACAGGTAAGTAGATTCAGAAAATATTTCCACTAGCTGAGGAAGCTCCTCTAATAACTGTACTGCAGAGCCGGACGAAAGCCAGTATTTGCGCTCTCGGCGATTGGTATGTTATTATCAGGGTGCTACAGTATGTTGATCATGAGCATGTGGAAAGTCCTGCCATATCAATTGGCTTGGCTATCACCCGCGTTCATGCTCATTGGAGGTGGCCCGGCTGTTATGACTATCATGTTATTTGCAATGGGCTGCGACATCACCACAGAGGCAAACCGGTAAGCAGTTCGACCGCTCAGATATCATATTTCGCTGATGAATTTGCAGAACAAACTTATTTCTTTTTGGACAAGGTGCAGGACTAGTAGGCAATCTTATTGCACCTAGCATTGCCGGCGGAATTATGGCTGTCAACCCTTGGATTTCGGTGATCCTAGGCTTTGTCATCACAGCTTTTGGGTGCTCTATGATTGTTTTAGTACCAGAAACGTTGCACCTTCGACCTTCAGCATCTGGAACTCTCGTCAAAACCACTCCAGCCGAAAGAGATCTTTCTCCTAGCCGGAAATCGGACGATTCGAGGTCTTACTTTGAAGCTATGAAACTACGATTACTCGACGGATTGAGCAATTTGAAAAGCGCGACAGAGGTTCTCCAATCGCCTCCAATAATTCTCCTCCTTCTCACGTTTCTAGCTCATCCCTTTGGAACAACGACTTTTGATCTTTCCCTGCGGTACATCTCTAAGCGCTTCCATTGGAAATTGAGGGAGGTGGCCTTCCTGCTGTCACTGCTTACGTTTGTAAATTTGGTTCTGGTGGCTGCGCTGATCCCACTCTTTTCAAATATCCTCATTCAACACCTAAAGTTCTCCTCGAAAAGGAAAGACCTCTTCCTTGCCCGTGCCTCGATTGTCGTGTTGTTGTTAGGGGCACTGTTAGTGGCTTGCAGCGGAACGGTCGGGCTCACGATTTTTGGCTTGATAGTGTGGACTCTTGGGGCTGGTACCTCGTCATTTACGAGATCGCTCATCACCACACTTGTAGACCAGCAACATGTTGGTCGCCTTTATGCCGCCATTTCTATCTTAGAAACTTTGGGGGCTCTGATAGCCGGTCCATCGATGAATGCTCTGTACTCAATTGGGTTGAAGAAGGGCGGATCCTGGATCGGACTACCTTTCTACTGCATGGCTGTGATATTTTTATTGACCGGGGTTGGCGTATGGCTTTTCGGAGTTCTAACGAAAAAGCAATGGCGTTTACAAGAGGTGCCCTTGGGGGACGAGTATGGAGACGATTATGCAGATGCACATACGATTGGGGATCTCGTAGTTACGGAGCCAAATCATGCCGACGAAGGAAGAATCAGAATATAGAATTGTATAACAATTTGGAGCTTGAAAGCCATTTAGAAATGATAGATACCCTGTAAGTACATATCAAAATACAAGAGAGTATACTGCTATTCCCCAACAGGCTGGTCTGTGGTCTTCATGTTCACTTCCGGATCAGAAGCGTCTGCGTTTTTGCTTGACCTTTCGCTGCCACAACCTCATAAGCTCTCCTATGTACATCAATATCCTCTGAAAACAGTCTCCTCTTATCCTTCCATTCCGTCATCTTCCTAATCTTCTCACTCCCAACCCACTGCGAGTACCCCATCACCATCCGCCTGAAGTTCGTCGCCGGCCCTTCACTATCGTCCTTTCCCCACTTCACCCCGCCAGGTATCCCATACTCCTTCACCAACGCCGCCGCAATATCCTCCAGCGTCTCATACACACTGGCCGAGATATTAAACACCTGCCCCGCCACATCCCTAGGCTTCGTCAAGTAATGCTCAGCAAGCGCTACATAAGCATCCCCACAATCATCCACATGCATAGAATGCAAAATCGTCTTCTTCTCCTCATTGATCTCAAGCACGCCGGCCTCAGCAGCTTGCTCAGCAAATTGGAAGACGAAGCCATAAAAACTCGAATCATAGCCATACACATTTGTGGGCCTCAGCACTGCTGCGTCGAAGAGATCAGTGTGCTCGAATGTCTTGAGCGAGTATTTTGCTCGGTCGGCTGCGAATGGGGGCGGATTGATCGGACTTTCTTCTGTGTGTGGTTCCAGGCCTGGAGAATCGGCCAGGTAGGGGGACATGCCGTAGTCTTTACAGCCGCTGGTAAATAGTACCAGAGGACGGACTCCCTTTTCTTTACATGCAAGTGCAAGCTCGCGTAGCATGGATATGATGGCTGTATAGTGCGGGATGTAATTGTTTATATCCTCTGTTACCGAGACTAGGACATCGAATGTCACGTTGTCGTCTTTGAGTTTCGAAATGAAGGTTGTGTCTGAAGGAGAGCTGAGTATGGGGATTGCCTCTTGTGCCGCAAGAGTAGAAATGGCGGATTCTTTGCGGGTGAGTCCGTAGGTGCGCCAGCCTGCTCGGACGAAAGAGCGAGTGACGGCGGAGCCAATGTAGCCGTTGGCTCCTGTTACCAAGACGGTTTTAGTTGTTGAAGGGCTCATGCTGAGGAAGTGATTGAGATGAATTGAATCAATATTCTTTTTTGAACGTATCTGCTTTTTCGAAACCTTGCTGCATATATGCCAAGAAAAGGGGTATGACGTTCTAGTGTCTATTCCCAACTTTTGATTTCAAAGCAAAGGGATTACACGTGATGGGATTGACTGCTTAACGGATAGTTACCATGCACTAGTAGCTACAGCTATCGGTGTAATTGACGTGGATATCCCGAGGGAACCCAGGGTTTTAGGAAAATCTCCGAGTCAAGAAGAGGAAATGCAAACGGAAACTTCTATGGAAAGCAAGTGAGACTTCGGCATCCGGCCTGATAGACTTGTCATCGGCCTGTCAATTCCTCCGAATAGGTTCAAGAGATCGATCCTACTAGTCCTACGGGGAATTACCTGGGGAGGCACCCGGGCTCGGACAGCGTATATGGCACTTAGCCTGCATTCAGTTGCTTACTTAATACGCTCCTCTATAAAAGGCTCCTAGTTGACAAGACTATATCAAGGGAAATCGATAATTGCATCATATTTTACGAAATGGTAAATTTCAAGGCACGATGAACTCAGCCCAGTAGCAGGACAAGCCAGGAAATAACTATCTGGTCTGCAGTTCAATATATTGAAAAGAACCAGGATACATGAAAGAAGAAATGAAAGACCAAATGATTATTTACACGCAGTTCGGACCTGGGAGATGAATTGTCGTCATAATTTATTGTCTTCAATGCCTGCGCTAACAACAGGCACGATATCTTTCAAAGTAAAACTTTGTGCAAGTTGAGAATCGCATATGACCGTCAGTATCAACAACAACGACAAAATATTCCAAGAACCGACTTCATCAAATTGTGTCAGTGCCTCCTGTGGCCCGTTTTCCCTTCCGAGCTTCTGCCTTTGCCCCCTTGAGCGCAGGTAGTTTGACGGGTTGCGGTCTCTTGACATTCTTCATATTCGGTGCTTTGGTAACCCGGGAATCCTTGCCCTTGACGCCGTTCAAGACTCCGAGGCCGCCAGCAGAACTAGAAATTGCATTGCTTGCCAGGAATTCCTCTTGTGGCCTTCTCAGGAGCATCTCCTCGAGAGGCGACGTTCCAGCTAAGCACCGCTCACTCGGTTTTCGTTCCCCCAGCCCGACGTAGATTCCTGCCACGGTTTCTGGCAAAGGATCCATGCCCCGAATGTAGTCGAAGACTTTTTGGATATACCAAGCTGGGCAGCCAATAGCTTGTAGACTGAGAAGACCATGTGTCCACTTGATAGTTTCCTCACTTTGATCCATACTGTAAACTATGTTGGTGCGGCTAGTAGTGTCGTATGGGTCCCAGAAAGTGATGATCGGGACCTGGTGATCTCGTGTCCAAAATTCGCAGCCAATATGGGCCTTCTCCGTCAGTTTGATGCGTTTACCACTATAGGAACGGCGGAAGAGCTCGACGTCGCTGGGTGCAATCGCAAATATATGCCCGAAGGTTCCTCTCTCGCCAGCCTTCTCTCTGATGAAGCCAGACTGGTGCTGATAGATAGGGCGGATATTTGGCTTCCCTTGGTGAATCGTTAGCTGGGTTGTGGTAACCAACATTAGTGTGAGCACACCAGAGCATTGAACGTGCCACTCCCAATCGTTAAGCCAGCCCACACCGAGGAAATTGGCGGAGGGGTAATCATTCTCAAATCCTTTGAAGACGTAGTACCGATCGTACACAAACAGGAGAACCTTTTTTTCATCCCCGACAGCTTCCTTCTCACGCAGGCTGTCTTTGAGGTGTTTGTCAAGCTGAATGATGCTCATGGTGGGTGGTTGCTAGAGCAAGACAAAACAAAGAGCAAGAGCCAGATATGTGCAAGTATTGCGTGTCAATACATTGTGATGGAAATGGAGATAGAAGGCCTGCGGAAGAGTTTGTGTTGGGTTGTAGTCGAGGAGAAGACGAGAGGCGCAAACAATTACAATTCACCGCCTTGAGGAACAATAGAACTGGAAAGATTCACCGCTTGCTAACATCACAACAGGTACTAGGCTATGAATATTTTAAGATGCCGGGTGTGAAGTACAAGCTCTATCCAAGATAAAATGAGAATATGTAGCTTGGAAATCTGCGCATACATTTAGCTATACTGACAATTGATAGACTGAGCTTAGAGCAGCAAGAGAGAAAGATTTATCTCGTACCATTCATAGTGGCTGAAAACTTTAAGAAATTCCACTTTCACCAGGGCAATTAGATCACGGACCAGACAGCTTGATATTATGGCCGCAGCACAGCAAGAATGTGAGGAGTGGCAAGTCATGCATTTTGCTTAGAAAAGCAGCATATGAGGCTGATGTTGCTGTCGATTTCTAGGAAGTTAGCCAGGCGATGGCTGGTGAAACGAAGAACTCATTTCTAACTTACCTAGGATCGTGCTGCATCGAGGATTGTATAGCAGTTCTGTAGCGAATAAGTTGTAACTGTTCGTTTCTCGGTGGTTGCAATAATATTTCATTTCGAGTATGGCACTGCTGACTGACTACCACAAGAGCCAGAGCTTTTGGATGTCTTACCTCCTTGGTACAAAGTATGGAATTCGCGGGAGCTACAACAGCTGTCGACAATGCCAGGCCTCCAGTCATCATCATCATATCTTGGTGAACCCCTCTTTTGGCGGCTGCAACCAATTCCGCTCATCGTAGACCGCTCCCTCGCCCTCAATGACATGAAAGGTGTAGATAATCCTCCCTTTCTGACTTACATTCTTCTCGCTCTTATGTAGCAGATTACCATGTATCAGTACAAGTGTACCAGCCTTTACTTCCCCCAACTTATACTCCCCTTCCGTCTCCTCGGCTGTATATCCATTTCCAGGGGGAAAACGGGCCCAATCATTATCAATGAATTCAGTACCACTACCATCCTTCTTCCTCACAAACCTCTCCTTAATCTCCGCCGTCTTGTGTGATCCAGGCAAAAAGCTTAAGCAACCATTTTCAACCGTTGCGTCTTCCAGCGCGTACCAAAAGCCCACCGCACTTGGGGGATCGGTGAAGAGGAATGTAGAGTCTTGGTGTGGTGGGACCGCTCCGCCGATTTCTGGTTGTTTGCATATTATCATGCTTTGGAGACACTGTGGTTCGCGGAAACCCAGGGAGCGAGCGATGGCGCCAGGGGAGTGTGTGAATGAGGGGGAGAGGAGGGAGGCGAATGGCAGGGAGAGGGCGTGAAGGTAGTGGCCGATCTTGTTTATTGCCCGGGATTTGGGCTTAGTGAGATTTCCAGAGGTATCAAAGGCATCTGATATTCTTATTGTGAGATTGGATATACAAGTGGCTTGGTGGGAATTAGTACCTTCTTCGAAGAAGAAACGGATCTTGTCTCCGCTGGAAAGGAAATAGTCATCTCCTACGTGCTCGCCGTTTTTGCCTTCACCTGTCGAGAATTTGGTCATGGGATGGTCATCGAGAGAGAAGTTTTCGAGCATAGAGTGAGTTTCTGAGAGCAGAGAAGAGACTGTGTTTGCATCCAGCGCATCTGGTATGAGCAGGTACCCATCTTGCTCAAAGGTCTCAAGCTGCTGTTTCGAAAGCCCAGGTTCAGAGGATGTAGGGTGTCCCAGAGAGATCCGTGAAGGAGCCATTGTGGAAAGAGAAGAGAAAGGGAAAGGGAAAGGAGAAGCGTTGACAAAGCTATGCAGAACAAAGGAGCTGGTTGTCTTATCGAGCAAGCCCCTCCTCGATAAGATAGTGGGGTAGACTAAAACATTCGAGACGAGACCTTTTTGGAGGATAAATATCGCAAAATTTGCCAGAATCTTTTGAATATCACTTACCTTCTCGAATTTCTTAAGATTCCCAAACTCTCAAAAAAAGAAGCAAAAATTTGACTCCGCAGAGTTGAGGTTGCTGACTGTGAGGTTCGAACTCACGCATCTTTCGATAATGGTGATTTAAGTGAACTTAAAACCTGCGAAGGATTAGTAAAGGTAATTAAGGCGCTATGGGGGATTGAACATACCATCGCCTTAGACTAGGAATCATTAGAGAGGGCCCAAAGTTGCAGGGTACGTAGTATCTTACCCACTCGGCCAAATCAGCATTTGTAAGCCAGGATTTGCTTATTTCAATATATACGACTACTAAAAGCTTTGGCGAACTTCGGATACATTTGACGAATCAGAGACCAGTACTCTTCACCGGTTGGCTGAAGTCGACAGGCATGTTCGAATAAATACATCCCAGCTCAGAAGGGACATTAAGAGCATTTCAAAGAAAGGCTTCCAGAGAAAGGAAGAAAACTGGGGGTTCATAGACACAAAATGCTCAACGCTGCTTGTGGGTGAATTCCACCATTTTATCATCCCCGCGAGGTGGGACATCATAATCCTATGTATGTCAATATGACAGTCTGGTATGATAATACCCCCTTGAGAATATCTGTTTCACTTCAGGATGCAAGCATTATTAGAGAATTTGCATTTCCACTAGGTGCATCCAGGAGTTATGTAACACAGAAGGATCAATTGCAGACCCAATCCTTCCAGCCCTCAAACTATGCAGATGCATCATAACTATATTTTAAAGGGGGGAAATATCGCAATACACCCATGTATTACCCACCAGCAACATTTGGACCCCCGTATTGCCAGCCCAAAGCAAAAGCAAATTAACAACCATTCAGCCTCTAGCATAGGGATGAAAGCCTCTATTGCCACCTCTGCCTCCGCCCCGATAGTTCGCACCCGGCTTACCAGCATTCTTTGGCCCGGTGGGAGCATTTGCTGGTGGAGCACTCACGGGTCCGCTCTGTGGTGGCGCAGACCCCCGATTGCTACCTCCGCGACCTCCTCCGAAACCTCCACGACCACCCCCGCCTCCACCTCCACTGGGAACATTCGGCTGTGGAACATCATCGTACATGCCTTCCCACGAAGTCGGTCCACCCCCATAGCCACCACCGCCACCACCGCCACCACCATAGCCTGACTGGTCTCGTTGAGCTCGTCGCATTTGCTGTTGCTCGTACTTCTGTTGCTCGAACACCTGCTGTTCATAGGCATTGTAACCAGGCGTGCCGATTCGGCCCCCAGGATTGCTTCCACCACCAGCTTGATAGTTGCCTGCAGCGGGACCAGAAGGGCCACCAGCTCCTCCACCCATTCCTTGCATTCCCTGCATCTGCTGCATCATTTGTTGCTGCATTTGCGGATTCATACCTTGTATACCAGGACTCTGCGCCGTTGGACTTTGACTTCGACCGTTGGCTCCTCCTTGCATCTGTTGTTGCATAGCCATTGCTTGCATTTGCTGCATCATCATGGGATTCATACCTGCTGGCATACCAGGCATGCCACGTCCCATAGCCATTTGCTGCTGCATCATTGCAAAGTATTGTTGCATGCGTTGCCAGTACTGAGCCATCAACTGAGGTGTCATACCATTTGCCATTTGATTACCGCCGTTTTGCGGATTTTGGTTCATGTTCTGGTTGTCGTCCGCACCTTTTCGTCCAAAGCGATTTCCTCTGGCGCCACCGCGGGCTTCTTCTTCTTCTCGCATGTTGCCTCGGGGCTGAGCTTTCTTGACTTCGATTTGCTTTCCAAGAATCTCGAGGGGCTGCTCCAAGCATGCATCGACTGCCGCCTCGCTATCGAAGGTCACGAATCCGAAGCCTCGAGGCCTACCGGTGTCTTTGTCCATCATGAGAGTGGCATCGACGACTCGACCGAACTTCATGAAGAACTCTTTGAAGTCTTGTTCGTTGGCTTCTTGACTGACACCGCCGACGAAGATCTTGCTGGTACGTTCTTGTTCATCGCGTGGAATGGCCCTCTTTGGATCGATCTTGACACTATGTGAGCTTGTTTCTTTGTAGGGGCTAGAGTTGGAAGGTGAAAAGAGTTGGGGAATATATGGCATAGAAGATTGGGGTTTTACGATTTTGCCATCGAGATAGTGTTCCTTCACCATCACAATATTTACTGTGCGTGCATCTTTGAAAGTCAGGAAGCCGAAACCTCGTGACCGACCAGATGCGCCATCTCTCATAACGGTGCACTCCAGAACCTCGCCAAATTGGGAAAAGTATTCTTTCAGTGATTCTAAGACGTCCAATATTAGCAGAGCCCAGTGGCGGGAGCATTGTCGTTACTCACCATCGGTGGTCTCCCAGTTCAAGCCACCAATGAACATTTTCCTAAAAGATCATAGCTGGTCAGCGACTTAACATCAATACATGAACCAATAGCAACAATAAAAATCCGACAGGCATCTTGGCCGCCGAAAGATATGTTGCGATGCCTTCAACTGATCCTCGCTTCACGAAATTCCTGGCTGGTTGGAATGAACGAGAATTGGGCTTCGCTTGGTCTCTCCGGAAAATTGGCGTTTCAGTCTTCCTCCTGCCAACAGGACGGAGACAACGACAGAGACGCGACAGGCGTGCTTGCCGTTACATTCAGAGGCAGCTTGGCAGAAGAACTTAGTGATGGACATCGTCAAGTGGCCTCCTGAACCCTAGCTTTCTGAAGCTCGGTACCATGTCCTGCCAATGTGAACCCATGCAAGTCATGCAACGAAGAATGACCACTGGATATCCAAGATAATCGTGTCTTTTGCTATCGATGATGCTAGGTACTGGCGTCGAGCGCTATGCGCTGCCTTTTCTGCTATAGCCTATCTGTGGCCTCCTTTGATGCTCTATGAAGATTATCTCGACAATAGGCTATGTAGTAGTAGGCTTGACTATGGCCGCTGTTGTTGGTGACTGCATATGGTGATTTCCAGCTGCCAAATTGCCCACGATGCTTGTTCAGTACCCTTTGCTTCCGTTTCAGGTCCTGCTTGTCTGACATGTCCTGCGTCGCCTGTAATCATTCTGTCCAGCCCATCACACCAGCCCTGAGATTCCCAGCCTGATTCGCAGTGGTCCACAGTCAGAACCGTGCTTTTGATTCCCCTTTGCCGTCCCATACCCTCAAAGTTAACGTTTCGAAACTTGTTCCTCCCTAAAACTGCACCAAGTTGTTCCTCATTGGTGATTCTCAGGCTCGCAGAATCTGCCTTTCCCGGGTGGTGATTATCTCGATTTATCAGATTTGTAGCATTTCATTTCGACGAGCGCCGCTGAAGCCCAATCCCAAGCCCATATTCAATAGCAATGTCTATTGCTGTCTACTACGGCCAAGTAATACTGTATAGTTATTGAAAACCAAAAGAAAAATATTGTAATCTTACCCATCTTCCTTGATCCCAGGTCCATGTGCCTCATGGTTGGCAGGAGAATCATAATTTGGTCCATTGCCCCCCAGGTTGAAGTCAATCTCATCGTCCACATCCTCGTCATTCCCATACATCTTTTGATCTCCATCACCGTTTTGTTCCTCGTGTTGGTCTGGAGCCTCCTCTTTGGTATTAGCGTGAAGGGAAATAGCAGTTTCAATATCTTCGGTCTTGACATCAGCAGGTTCAGCTTTGGGCGGGGCGTCATCTTCGGTGTATCTAAGGCAGACGATTAGCGGTGCTTTAACTTCGTAAGATCCATGTGGTGGGAAAATGCGAGAGCGCTCGAAAGTTGAGAAGCTTCGTCGCCTAGTTGAAAGGGCCACATGCTCAAAGATGGACTACGTACAGGTCAGCAAAGAGATCGTCCTCCTCGAAACTCTCTGGTTCGGCCATCCTGGAAGTATCTGTAAGTTGGGAGAACAATTAGATGTTAGGCTGTCGTTGCACAGATTCGCTGTACGAAGCCTCCTAAGTTGAGGCTTGTGAAGATGTGTCCGATCAACGTTGAGGAGATGGGAATGTTCGATTGAAGATGCAGGTCGAAAAGAATATGAAGACGCTCCCGCATAGATGTTCAGGCGTAAGTGAATACCGGAGGCTGTGGAGTCCTGGTTGTGTTTGTAATTGAATCGGAGAGCTGGAGAACTTGGGGCTGCAATCTGATGAAGTTCAGCGCGCGCTTGCCCGATTTGGTGGTGGTCTCCACACGTGAGCCCCGCTCAGAAACGACAGTGACAGTTGTACCAGGAATGACAGCCAGGAACCAGGAACGTGGAGTGAGGCTCTGCCACAATGTTTCCCTCTTCAAATGGTAGTAAGAAACCGGCGCAGCAGGTTAGTGTGGCATATATGAGTTTCGAGGAGTTGATAGAGCTGACCGTAGCTTCTTGAAAGCAGGAGATGGTTCAAGTTGGTGAGTTAAAACCCCCCGCTCAGAAATATTCGAGCAATTCTACCTATTCACAATTTATTCTCGCAAGCCCGAACTACGCTAATACATTCTTTTTCATTCAGAGAGATCCGAGTATGTTCCACATAAACGAGCCGATGCTCCCCTTTCCGAGCAAGGGAGAATTGGGCAATACAAGTGGGCAATGACTGACAGAGGCTTTTCAGATCCGCCTCTCCTTTCTGGCGGAGTCGAACCTCAGATGGACGCCGAGATCCTTCTCCAAAGAAGCCGGCCCGAGATCCAGGCTTGGTGGTGGGAGCCTCGTATTCCCATGCGGACATGATGAAGTTTGACAATCTGTATGTTTCAGAATGCTTGCAGAATTAGACAACACTGATGCTTGACACCCAGATCTCTATCAAGCTCAGGAAGACCCCGGACCCCCCCGTCCTCTTCTTCCTTCAAAACTCGCAGTGATACCCCACCCTTGAACAGAGGCCCCTCTGGCCTTTCCTCTCCACCTCGGCGAACGTATACGGACTTCTTGTCGCACACAAACGATGACTGGAATGCAGAAGACGAGGTGGATGATGATGAATATGGGTACGAAAATGACGACGGAGACGACTTTGGGCTACCCAGTATATCGAGCATGAAGAGAAAAACGAAGAAGACACCAATTCAAAATAAATCAGATCCTCCAGGAAACCTGGCACCTTTCGGGCAAAGCTTACAGGGAGCATATGGTGGATATGGGGGCGGATTTGGGCCCAGAAGGCTTTCAAATAGTGCAGATATCGCCATTGAGCGCCCTGCCCCGAGCTATCCCGTAGCAAAGAAGAGTGAGGGAAAGATTCTCCGGCCCCAATACAAGGAGATCCTTAGAGACCCGGCAAACTCGTTGCACCTAATCAATCATCCACCAATACCTACAGATGCTTTACCTAAAGAGATAGATGTTCATTCAGCTCGAATTACAAGGATTAATAAGTTCAAGAAGATACTTCAAGCCACTTCAATATCCTTAACAGATCTTAGAGCCGCCGCCTGGTCAGGCGTCCCGGAAGAAGTGCGTGCGATGACCTGGCAATTACTATTGGGATATCTTCCAACTAGTAGTGAGCGGCGCGTGGGGACCTTGGAGCGGAAACGGAACGAATACCTTGATGGCGTACGACAGGCTTTTGAGAGAAGTGGGAGCAGCTCCGTGCCAACCGGCAAGATGAGGGGTCTAGACGAAGCAATATGGCATCAAATCAGCATCGATGTTCCTCGAACCAATCCACATTTAGAGCTCTATGGCTATGAGGCAACACAAAGATCATTAGAGCGAATTTTGTACGTCTGGGCAGTACGGCATCCTGCGAGTGGCTATGTTCAAGGTATCAACGACCTTGTAACACCATTCTGGCAGGTATTTTTAGCAAGTTACATTACCGACTCCGATGTCGAAAGCGGTATGGATCCTGGTCAATTACCAAAACCAGTTCTGGATGCCGTTGAAGCAGATTCGTTTTGGTGTTTGACAAAGCTTTTGGATGGGATTCAGGATAATTACATATTCGCCCAGCCAGGCATCCAACGCCAAGTTGCAGCTCTTCATGATCTTACAGCCCGGATAGATGAGCCACTAGCGAAACATCTTGAAAAAGAAAGCGTGGAATTTATACAGTTTAGTTTCCGGTGGATGAATTGTCTCCTGATGCGAGAAATCAGTGTCAGAAACACCATTAGGATGTGGGACACTTATATGGTCGGTAGATCTTCTATTCTTTAAGATTGACATGCTAACGGTGTTTGTAGGCTGAGGAGCAGGGCTTCTCAGAGTTCCACCTCTACGTCTGTGTAGCTTTTCTTGTCAAGTGGTCTGACAAGCTTCGGAAGATGGACTTCCAAGAAGTCATGATGTTTCTCCAGGCTCTACCGACGCGAGATTGGACCGAGAAAGACATTGAGCTTCTTTTGAGTGAAGCATTCATTTGGCAGTCTCTGTTCAAAGGATCATCGTCTCACTTGAGAGGAGGGTCTGATAAATTACCTTCAAATCACGCCGCTTGAAAGCCACAGGACTTAGGGCACCAAAACGCAACAAATCCGTAATATACCCTTCGCGTTATGACGTCGACTTCGATACACAGACTTGAATGACGCCGCAGCGCATCGCTCCTGGAGAAAAAGGCGATCTGAGAAATCAGACAGTTCTCTCGAGACCCAGGATACTGACAGATCTGACTCGCAAGCCGAACAAGACCAAGTAACCGGTGACATATACAGTATGCCTCCGGAACATGGCTGATATTAGAGCTTAAACGCAACAATGGATCACGAGATACCAAGGGAGCTTTCAGGAGGTCATAATTGAAATGCATCTACGTGTCGCAGTGCAATACCGTGTCATGCCCTCATGTGCGAACCCAAGCATATTAAGCGGTATGGTATCCTGTATCAACGCCATTTTCCTTGTCCACACCGAAACTATCAGCAGAATGAGCCGCCTCCATCGCACACGTTTCCCATTCCCTCATCACATCATTTGCAAAGTGAAAACCGCATCGAAATTCTCCTATTCCTCAGGAGCATCTTCAACCTTCGCTTTTTTGGCGTTATCGCCTTCATCCGCTGGCTCCTCCTCTGCCTTGCGCTTGCCGTTGGTGCCATTGGTTGGCTCAGGCGTTGGCTCTGCGCTCTTCTTCTCTTTACGACGAACCAAGCCCGTGAGATCATTGGCTCCCTTCTTAGCCTCTTCGATTCTTGCTGCTGCTTGTTCAGGGGTCTCGCCCAGGGTCGTACCGAGAACGCCTCCCATTGAGTTGCCGCCACCCATACCCAATGCCGCCTTGACGCCGTCAACATCAATAGGTGGATTTTTTAATTCGGTAAGCTAATTTAATGTTAGTGACTGGGCAAGGAATAGCTGGCGAAAGACTTACTCGGCCTTCCATCTCAGCAACGATTTCCTTAACCTCAGCAATTTGCTCCCTGGTGATATCGTTATCGTCAGGAGACGACGACGATGCAAGTTCGACCTCCTTATTTTGCAACTTAAGTTTGGTACTGCTCAACGCGGCCTCTAATTCCTTAACTGCCTCATCTCGAAGCGCCTGGCCATCTTCCTCCTTCAAGTCTCCGGAATTTGACGAAAACTCAAGCGCGAGGGATAGCTTGAAATGTGCCTCTGCGATGACCTCTGACTCCTCGGGGTACAATTCGTTCTTCAGTGCTAACGCGGACTTGAAGTCGGATACAGCAGATGGAAATCTAGAGCAATCAGTCATATTTCTTTCACAGATGTAGAAGAGCCCACCTCTCGTTCTCAAGAGAAATCTCTGCAAGAAGATCGTGTGTATCTGCGAGGCGCTCTTTGAGGTGCTTGGTCATCGCCGAATCGCCAACCTCCTTGCCCTTGCCCTCACCCTCTTGCGGTTCCTCTAGCCTTTTCGAAAATAAAACGCGCGCGAGATCCAGAACCTCGAATGCAGCAGCAAGATCATCTTCCTCCTCCTCTGCTTCACCTTCAGCTTCCTCAGCCTAGTAATTCGTTAGACATAGTAATAGCATATAGACCGGAGGGAGCTCACATCTTCATCATCGTCTGAATCCTCAAAATTCTCATCACCCGTGAACTGAAATAAGGGTTTCTTCGCATCCCCATCGTCCTCTTTCTTCGTGCCCCCATTCTGCTCCGCGACAATTGCAACCCCCTCCTTGGCAATCTTCTCATTCTCACTCTCAGCCTTGACCTCCTCGTTCTTGGGCTTCGCACCATTCGTCGCCTTCTTCTTCTTTTTCTCCTCGCCCGCAGCCCGTCCTCCTAAGACATCACTCTTGCTCTGCCCAACCTTGAACAGCGACCGGCCATACAAGAACAGTATCTCAGCATTTTCCGGCGACATCTCGCCATTGAGCTCAGCTTGCAACTCTGATGCGCGCGCATACAGATCTGAAGCTTCCTCGTAGTTCTTGTGTGCATATTGCGCTGTACCTTTCGCGCATAAGTCGGCGAGGGATACTTTGACGGAGTTGAAGACTTCCATCGCAGCAGATGATTGCTCGGAGAGGACGACGGGTGGTTCGATTGGCTCTGCCATGGTTGAATTATTGAATTGTAGATGTTGAGCTGAGGATGACTTGATGGAGATGAATTGAAATCGTCGGAAACAGAAATTGGTTCGTTTGAAGGAATGGAGGGAGAAGGAGCTTTTATCAATGTGAGGGACAGGGAGAGGTGTTTGCGACAGGTGATCGATGGCCAGTTTTACAGGGATTGAATTGGCGCGTTGAGTGCTTCGCGAAGAAGAAGAAAAGCAGCACTGCTTTTCGGAAGTGAAGCGCTCAGTCGCGCAAGAAGTTGATGCCGCTTTTGGTGTCGCGCCCGAGGGTGCTTTCGCGTTGATACGCGTCAACCGGGCTGGTCGTCTGAAGTTCAGTAAAATCTGCCAGAGTCAACAACGCTTTTGAGCTTCGTTTTTGTAACGAATTACGAATTATGAGTAAAGCAGTCCAACCAGATAAGCCTCGAGCGGCTCCTATATTCAAAGCTCCTGCGACGCCTGCGCCTTTGAACCCAATTCCGTCCTCGTCACCGGCTTTCGCAACTCCAGCGCATCCCATAAGACCTTTCAATGCTGCAGCAATTCCTCAAAAAGCAAGCATCTTACCAATACTACTCCCTCCCGCGACCCTGAGACCGCTTGCTTTTCGAACATTTACCAAAAAGCATAGCTTAACTCTTACATCGTCTGCATTGCAAGTTCTAGCAACCTTTATTGGGAGATATTGCGGGACAGAATGGCGGGAAGAAGGGTTAGCAGAGAAGGTGCTAGAGGAAGTTGCGAAAAGCTGGAAAAATCGAAGTGGCGGAGTGATTGTTGAGGGAGATGGGACAGAGTTGAAAGATATACTGAAGAATCTTGAGGGAAGCATGAGTGGTGGGAGAATTGTGGCAGCTAGAGAACTCAGTCGGCATAACAGTCTCGTTATGGGATCTTCGCAAAACGGGGAAGTCTCACATACCAGATTAGGTTTGAGGCCGGGAGTTGTGAGTAGAGAGGATAGCCAATCGAGTTTGGGCATGTCGAATTTGGACGTCGAGGACGAAGAAGACGACGAAGGTCTCAAAGATCCGAGGAAATGGCTGAAAGTGATCGATGCTTTTGAACAACCTCGATTGAGTTACAATGTTGGAAAGAAACATTTTGACAAGTTTGTCACCCGTTGCCTACTACTCGGAGGCTTACTGACCACTATTATTAGAAACACATCGAAACCGTCATTACTTCCGCAGCCTTCACACAAGACACAGGTCTTCAGGAACAGATACAACCTAATCCACCAACGTCTCCTTCGAAATGAATCATTTCAAACACCAACCTTCGAAACCACAAAAGCCTCTCTAAAACGTTCATCCTCAACTCTAGCAACAGCCCAGCAATCCTACAAACTCACCCCTATCGCTAACCTTCTGGGCCGAAATGGCAGTAGTCACATGCTTCTCGGCCTCCTAACCATCTCCCCAACTGGAACACTAGCTATCAACGACCTTACTGGAAGTATAGCTCTAGATCTCACTCACGCCAACCCAATTCCTGAGGACGGAGCCTGGTTTGCACCCGGCATGATCGTCCTTGTAGACGGAATCTATGAGGAAGAAGACAACAATACTGGCTCAGGACTTGGCGGCAGTGGAGGTATAGGAGGTACTATCGGTGGAAAATTCATCGGTTTTTTCATTGGTGGTCCACCTTGTGAAAGACGCCAACTCACTCTCGGACTGAGCGGCAAGAATGGCGAAGGGGATACCACAGCCGGAGGTGGATTCGGCTGGGTTGATTTCCTGGGCGTAGGAAGTGAGCGAGCCGTAGGATCAAAGATGCGGAAACTCGAGCAGCGATCAATCAGGAAACCAGTCGGAGACGACGACCTGGGAGGACGAGGCCGAATGGTCGTTATAGGAGAAGTGAACCTAGATCAACCACGAACACTTCAAGCATTGAAGAAAATACTGGGGCTATATGCTGCAGAGCCGGAAGAAGACACGCCCATGACATTCATACTGATGGGGAACTTCGTCCAACACGCTGTTATGGCACGAGGAGGCAGTGGCGGCAGTATAGAGTACAAAGAATATTTCGACGCTCTAGCCTCCACACTCTCAGACTATCCCACGCTCCTCCAATCCGCTACATTCATTTTCGTACCCGGGGACAATGATGGCTGGGCTTCCTCCTTCTCTGCCGGTGCTGCTACACCTCTTCCTCGAAAGGGCATACCAGACATGTTCACATCACGCATAAAACGAGCCTTCGCTACCGCGAACGCAGAAGCGGAAAAGGAGAAGGCAAAGAAATCAGATGGCGAAGCGATATGGACTAGCAATCCCTCACGGCTTTCGCTCTTCGGACCGACGCACGAAGTCATGTTATTCAGAGATAACATGACAGGTCGACTCCGTCGCACAGCCATCAAATTTGCGTCTTCGAAACCCGAAGCTGAAGAAGGGGACGGAGACACCGAGATGCCCGAACCAGGAGCAGTTTCGGAACCAGAAGCTTCCATGGACGTCGATATCGAAGTCCAAGAAGCTGAGTCCCATGTCCCGGAGCCGGAAGCTGCGAGAGAAGACGCGGTGTCTAGTGATCTACACGTTGCGAGGAAACTGGTGAAGACTGTTTTGGATCAGGGGTACTTATCGCCGTTTGGGATCTCTATTCGACCTGTTCTTTGGGATTACACTTCTGCGCTGCAGGTGTATCCGCTGCCTACAGCCATGGTGTTGGCTGATACGGAGGCGCCGGCATTTTGTGTTACGTATGAGGGATGCCATGTTATGAATCCTGGGAGTGTGGTTGCGCCGGGTCGAAGAGGCGTTGCAAGATGGGTAGAGTATGATGTGCGAGGGAAAGTTGGGAAGATTAGGGAGGTGACGTTTTGATACATCAAACATGGGAACGGCGTTTTTGGGACATTTCATGAAGTAATGATCGGTTCTTGGATGGAAGGAAGGAATTGCATGTCCAGGCGCCTTATATATACAACCCAAAACACTGACAATAATCCCTCGCTGTAAGACCTCTTGCTGTGCCCGTTGTAATCCCTTTCTTGATTCCCTGCCTATCTATGTATGTGTTTTTTACCCATACTACACCATGATACGCCATAAGCTCATTGAAGCTTCAAAAGCTCTTCGTCCATAACCCCAAACAAATCCTCTACCTCCTTCTCTACTTTCTTAATCTCCTCTGCAAGCTGGCCTGTAACGAGGGTATACGCATACAATAATTCATAATCTTCGTCTCTCGCTTCCGCTTCATCCTCTTCAATACCGACGTGTTTGCGATAGTGGAATATTTTGGCGAGCAACCTATCGCGTGCATTGGCGGTGCTGGGCAAAGCATCGTTCATAGGATATTCTAATTTCAAAGAACTCGCGAGGACTTGGAATAGATGGCTGATGCGAGAACAGAGATCTGCTCTTTCGTCTGCGGTGTAGCGGAGGAGCGATGCCTCGCCCTCACTGGCGTGCGGATCCTTCTGGATAAGTACGTTCATGGCATGGAAAGCGTCCAGCATTTTGTTCGTCGAGTCCATGATACGACTGTACTGTTTGGATGGGAAAGGTCCTCGCAACTCGAACTCGCTAGTCGCTGCCCCTCTAAGATTGTCTAGCCGCAAGACTGGTAGTTGGTGTCAGCTACGCGAAAACGCAGGGCGAGAGATGAATTTACCATATCGCTGGAGCGCGAACTCTTCATTTAAGTTCATATATTTCTGCTGTGATTCTCCCTCCAGAAGCGTAGAAAGTGGATCCCGTTTCCAGATCAACCCCATTCTTAACCAAAGCAAAGAAAGCCCATCTTTTAACTTCTCCCTAGCAGAGATCGGCCAGATGAGTCTCGTAATAATCAGACCCCAAATAACGCCAGCTAGAACAGCTACCACTCTATGCAGCGCAATGTCCGTAATGAAGGGAGTAATTCCACCTTCATCGTCGTCATCATCTCCATCCTTTATCGACAAACTGTAAGCATACAAACAGGAAAGATTATAAGTAAGCATGATAAATCTTCCGAAAGGTCCCTTGCCTTTAGCGACAATAATGTAAAAGCACGGCAAGCTGACAAGCCAACCACAAAATGCCAGTGCAATTGGGTTGCCTTGACAGATGATCCAGACCATGATGGAAATCAAAGCACCAATGAAAGTGCCCAAGAAACGAGCCCAGCCAGTGGTGTTAGATGCTCCTATAGTCATACTGCAAACGAGCATGTAGGACAACAATCCCCACTCTCCTCTCCAGTGCTGGTAGAAAGGTCTCGTCAATGGAATGAAAGCAAAGAGGGCGTAAAGCGATGCGCCGAAGCCGACCTTTATAGCGAAACGTACTAGATTATCTCGTGAGCCATGGCAATGTTTGGATGAGTCAATACAACTTACTATCATCTCGTCCCAGAAATCTCACCATACGTAAGAGTCTCCGATAGATTCCTATTTTTGCGTCCTCAACTTGCCCTTCTCTCTCGGCTTTCCAGGAGTTCGTTGCCCGCCTCTGGAATTCCAGACTCGGAAGGCCTTTGGGAACTTCAGTTTCCGCGGTTTGGTCAATGAGACTTTCTCGCTCGGGATCGTTATTCTTAGTTTTGTGAGGCCTCGAGCTCCTCCAAAACAGGACCCACTTCCATGAGCGGCGCTTCGGCTTTTCTATCTCCTCTTTCAATTCCTCAAGGATGGATAGGTACGTCTGCATTTCGTCGGCAAAAGCCTGAAGCGAGAAACTGAAGTGACCACAGCTGGCAGCTACTTCCTCAAAATCTGCTTCGATGCTTTCCGGCCTATCTCGGTCGAGTTCTTTTGATTTGTAAAGCTCCTTCAATGCTTCAGCCCGGGCACTACTGTAGAGCTTCCTAAAAAAGGGGTCAGTATAAATTTCTCGAACGGAGTCGATGATTTGACGTACAGCGCATCAGTCAAACTTGACGTGAAATTCTCATTAATCGTGATTGCGTAGTGGGGTCCGTCGCCAAAAGGCAATTCGTCCAAGATTTTAGAAAGAGTATAGGCCAGCGATTTCATAGAGGGTCCTAAATGAGTGATGAATCGTGAAAAGATGTCGGCCGGCGTTCGAACAGTTGGTAAAGGAAAGCTTCCAACACTGGCAAGGCTGCCGCCAGTCGGATGCCTTGAATGGTGCGCAGTACTAGCCTCCTCAGTTCCGCTTCCTTCTTCGGAAGCTTCCTCAATTGCTGTCAATACCGCAAATCGATCTTGTCGGTTCTCGAGAGCAGACGAGATAGAGCCAATTTCGGGCATTGTCCTGTGAGAGTTAACCGGAGTACTGTTTCCTCTTGCGCTCTCCCGGAGTAATGTAAATTGCGTTGCAGCAGCACTTCGCAAGCCGCCTATCGACTGAGCCAGCCTTTGCATACAGTTGACAAGACTGGCCTCAAGTTTGTATTGGTCCTCCGTTCCAAGCATGTAATGCTCGAATTTAGCCTCCTTCAGGTTCTTCGTGAGCTGAGTGAAGACTGACTTATACCTGCTCAAAACTTTATTGAAAGTCGATGATTTCAAGTCTGTTTCTGAACCACTGAGAAATCCTCCCGTAATCATCGCGAGCATGTCTCCAAGCGAATCCGTGGTCTTGATCATTGTTTCTCGTAGCTCGGTCCGAGCTGAAACGGGCCATACCAGCAGACTGACAATAGATGTCGAGATTATACCCATGATAACCATCTTCATCACCTGTACAATTTTGTCGTCCGAGAATACACCGACTTGGACAGCGTTCTCCTTCGTAAGGACCGTAATTATGGCAAGACTGGCCAGACTGCAAGCAACACTGACCAACGGCGCATTGTACTTCTGTTTAAACCACCCAATGAATCCCAAGCCTCCTCCACAGAAGACAATGAGTACCAGCGCGTAACCTAACTCTATAAGGTCCAGCTGCGACTCGAAGAACACCGATACCGCCATACTAGAGATCGAGACAAAAACAGCATATAGAAATGCCGCTATGCCCAGCATTCCGGCTTCCTCCATCGACCCCGCGGATCTCGCAGGGTGAAAGTAGACTGTTATAGTAGCAACCAAATGCTTCCCATCCTGATGTCCCAAGAAATTCGCTAACGGTGGGAGGAACGTTCCCATACTCCCCAGCAAATATGCCAGGGAGCATTTCAAAATACCCTTAGCTGTAGGTGTTTGAAGCCATTTCCAGAACTCGTTCACGGCTCCGATAGTCCTATCTACACATGTCTGTAACGCGCCGGCGTGCGAATAGAATTGTGTTGGGCATGGGAAAGTATTGTCGGAAGGTGAGCGGCCCGCTCCATCGAGATGCGCCGGATTGCGAAGGGTTATCTGACGGCGGACGCGTTCGCCTGTGCCGGGCAAGATGAAGGTACCGTTTCTGAGCTTCTGTTGGTGAAGCTCTGGTTAGCTAGCTGTCAATCGAGACTTCGGAGGGGAGCTTCCTACACCGCGCTTGGAGAATCGAGAGAGTCTTCGGCTTAATGGCGGCGCTGGGCCATCTGAGGCCGTCGGTGAGTTCATTTCTGTCGTTTCATGACTTTCGTGGTTTGTTGAAGATGCTGAGATGTGCCTCGTTGGAAGAGTATCCGAACCCTCCTTCGTAATTCCAAGCTTCCCCAGGTTTAAGCCAAGCCCCCTGGTCGCTGTCGTCAACGGCTTGGCCCGCTTCCCGCCTTAGAGATCGCTCGTTACGATTAGAAAAAGCGGCTCTGAATATTGCGGATTTCAATGTTCCACACGGCCAGGGAATCTCAAGATCAGTGCCGCTTTGTTTGGTCCAGTTCACATACCCGCTGTCACCGGGTATATGTGCATATAAATTTATAGTGCAGCAGTATTTAATCATATCTCATATTCATCAATAAAGTCCCACTTGGATCAATTGTACGTAATACGTAGTCCGCTATGTTAATATTGGGAGTGATCGAAATATCTATTCGAGCCCTGAGACATCCCAGATCTTTAATGCAGCATCACCGCCAGTGCTAGCAACTTTTCTATCTCCATCAACCCAGCAGACTCCGTTTACGCCATCCTTGTGTGCATTGGGAGCCTTCACTCTCTTTCCAGGTGCCTTAAGGCTCCATACGAAAACGTTCGTATCCAGTCCACCACTCACAGCGTGTGTACCTTGAGCGTTCCAAGAAATGCAGGTCACTCGTGCAGTGTGTGCTGACCATCTGTCCGTCTTGACATCCCAAGAGCTAGTATCGTATACGACAATCTTTCCCGAAGAGTTTCCTGCTGCTAGCAATGACCCATCAGGCGAGAACTCCAAAGCGGTGATCTGCGCAGTTGAGACTGTGAGATTCTCCTTGGGCGACAGCTTGTTGCTTCCGTCAACTGTATAGATGTGTACAACATTTGCGTCATCTCCAACCGCAACAAAGGATTCAGATGCGGCAATAGATGTAGGTGTGAATTCTTTTATAGGCAGGCCTCCAACCAATACATCGTTAGCAAAGATATCAATGCTCGAGACGGTAGCTGCGAAAACCTTTCCTCCTGCTGAGGCCAATCCCTTCGGCTGAGCTGTTAACTTGGATGTCTCCCCGAGGAACGTGTTGCTAGAAGCATCGGCAATTCTCAAAGTGTCATCCCAACCGACACTATATGCTCTGCTCGAAGTTGTTTGGAAAGCCGTGACCTGATTTGAGTGCGTTTGACCTTCCACGGCGGAAGCAAGACCCGTACTGCTATCCCAAGAGCAAACTCTTCCATCAAAACTGCCTGTCCAGAAGGTTTGGTTTTTTCCTTCTCCACTTGAGCCCAAAGCAGTGATGCTTCGGTTATGTCCTTGAACGACCTTTGCAGACTTCTGGCTTCCCTCAACAAGGTAACTGAGATCACCAGCCAAGTTCAAACTGACGACCATGCCATCACTTCGTCCCGCTGGCCATACAACACCAACCTGGTGATCCGGGATGCTGACGGTACCTTCACCCCCAAATCTCCAAGTCTGAACAGCCTTTCCAGCCTCCACATCCCAAAGCTTCACCGTCTGATCCGCGCTCGCCGTGACAAATCTTTTCGAGTCTTTCGCCCACGAAACGCCAAAAATACTTCCCTTATGCTCTCCTTCTCCAATATTTACTGTCGCCTCTCCAGTCTTCCCATCATAAAGCTGAATTCTGCGATCTGCGCCCACACTAACAAGGTGACTCCCATCTGGTGAGAAGCCGACCCCATTCACATACCCCTTATGTAGACCTCCAAGCTTCGTATTGAACTTGAATGGTGCCCCATGCAAGAATACTACGGAACTATCATCCGCTCCTGTCGCTGCTCGCAAAGGCCGTTGTTGACGGATAGATACTGTATTGATGACGGAAGAATGTCCGCTGATTTCGCCGACTGAGTTCCCGCTGTCTGCTGTTATGCAGTGGCCAAAGCGCTCTCGCCCGTCACCGACAGCGATGATGCGTTGTGAGTCGCCATCCCAGGCTATGTCGTTTATTCGGCCGGAGATGATATGGTAATCGCCTGAGTGTAACAATTAGCACCTGCAGTAGCTTAGGAAATCGAGACAAACCCTTTGTATTAACGCCTTCCACTGCATCCCAGACCTTGACGGCGCCGGAAACATCTCCTGAGGCAATGTAGAAGCCGGATGGGGAGAAGCGGGCTACGGTTGTTTGGGCTGTGTGATTTGTGTATTGCTTGCTGAGCGAGGGATCGTCAAGGGATCGGAGAAAAATGGATTTGCCAGACTGTTTGTGTCAATTAGCGGTGTCTCACTGTGATTGAGACGATGTAAACTCACGGCATATGCTATGCGCTCGCCTTTGGGGTCGGTGGAGAGCTGGGTTGGTCGACCACGCTCTGTGTTGGGCGATGCGGCGAGGATTTTGTCAATTTTGAGGGACATCCTGGGCAGAGGATCAAGGTATTTAGAAGTAAGAGAAGAAAACTGGATTGAATGAATCTGCTTCGAGAGCAGGAATTATCGAGGGAGCTGTGCAAGTCTCAAACCAGGCTGACGCAAGAAGCGAGGCTGAGGGGCATTTCTTGGCGAATTTGGCAGCCCCCTTTATGGCGGGGTGCAAGCTTCAACACACAGAACCCTATTTAGGATTTAGAAATAGACTGGCGGTCGAATATTGAAGAGTTAATATTTATAGTTATATCAAATGACCTTTAAAGGGCCATTCCAGGGTATCGTCTGCCTACAGAATCCCATCCGTGACCGGAGACGCCCACCTTCCCATGCACCTTTTAGGTCTGATCTGTACAACATATCTCACTGTACATAAGCCCAGATCCAGTACGCCATGCTACCCATGCAATGCAACCGTTGAAAACCAATGCCCACCAAGCGCCAATCATTCGACGTTATACAAAAGATATGAGCTCTCAGGCTCCGATGGCTAGACATGAGTCCAGCACGTTGTCGAGGTCAGTGTGATCCTCGTACTCTCCTCCCGCCCAGCCTGAATCACTTTCTGCATCATAATTGTGTCCGTTGACACCATTGATACCATTGGTGCCATTCATACCTCCCATTTCGATATCTCCATCCAGGTCCTCGATAAAACCTGGCGTGAATCCCTCGGGGAAAGAATATTCATCCCAAGCCTCGAGCTCGCCTTCTCGGTGTCCGTAGATAATTGACTCCACGACAACTGGCATCTGACCGAGGCCACAGTCGCTTAGCTCCAGCGCAGTCCGTACATCTGCCATACCAAGGGCTCCCCGTTCGAGTGCTGCTCTGGCTTCTGTAGGCAGAAGCCCGCCTTTGTCTCTCTGAATTTCGCCTCTTAACCAAGCCTCTTCCTCCTTTTCGAGTTGTATACGATACTTATGGGTTTGCACCCATGAAGCGCCCCCTCCAGTTCCTGCACTTCCAGCAGTGCCTGGCCCATTACTTCGTGTTTTGCTGAATATCGAAGAGAGTACTTCTTTGAGAAATGTTTCCGTTGCGACAGACATGAAGTGAGCTGCATCACCCACATGTCCGGAGGTAAGACCAACTTCATAGCATATTGGCAGCATCCGAGATTCGATGTTCTGTACATCCGGAAATTCTCCAGATTCGACTCCCAGAGTTACGGCATATCGTTTCCGTATTTCAAGATCCCAGTCTGTAGTTACTTTAGCAGAGCGCATAAAAAGTACACCGAGAAAACCTACTTGTCTTATTTAGACCGCCGGCACTTGCAGGTACAGGTTCTACTAGCCTGGCAGCTTTCGGACGACGATGCTCGCCAAAAATATTAGCAAATACATCTTGCGGGTCAAACTAGGCAGCCAAGTCAGCATATATATGGGCTTTTACCAAACATGTCACCTACCTCATTTTGACTTAAGTCTTTCAACCGCCTCCGATCCCGAGCAGGTAATTGCATAACCTCCGTCTTAAGTCTTTGTTCAGCGGCATCCCCACTAACTGGTTTGCTGCCTGCCCCTGCGGTTGGCTTGTCATTTGCGCTGACCCAGTTGGCCACACCATGCTCTGGCATTTCCCGAGTAACATTTCCGTAAATCGCCGAAACAAGCTGATTGTGTAGATGCTCTATCTCGCCTGCTGGGGTCACAATGAAGCTGTCTATTCTTGCTGATAGTTCGATTTGGTTCAACTGGCCTGGGAATAGCAGAGTAATTAGCAAATGTAGCAATGCGCAATTCGAGGATCTGAAACAAAGTTCTGATTGTATGATGAACTAATAAATACTAACCCATAACAAAAAGACTAAAAGCATCTTTATATGTTCCCCATTGCTCGCCAATCGCCTGCTTAAGCGCAGTGTATAGCGGTTCCAAGTCGATTCGAGGCGGGATATGGCTCTGCTTTTGAACCTTCGGCGCACTCGGCGCCGGGGCACTTATAGTCTTAGGAGGCAAGATAGGAGTCGTCGAGATACGGCTCAGCGCCGCTGGGTCAAGACTCTCGGAAGGCATCTTGATTGTCGCGCCTGCTGCGGCGGTGGAAGCGCGACTTGTGGGACAATTAAGGGCCCATAGAAATCGCAATAGCTAGACGAGTCCAGCGATGCAATTTGAGGATGATCCGGCGCAGTTTGATATTGTGGGCGATGCACTCTTCAGTGCGGTCGTTGAGTTGACGTCCAGGTCCAGACATGGTAGCCTCACTTGTCAGGTTGAAGGCCTGGTGTTCCCGATCTGGCGGAGGTTTTAAGGTTGTGGGGGTCAGATTTGGCGGGTCGCGTTGGATGGGGGCTTGAACGCGTCCAACTCAACACTGGCGAATGCAATGCAATGACCCTGTGCAAGCAGATAAATTCGAAATAAATCGGAGCAAACTTCCCGCAACAATGCGACTATGTCTTCCCAGAGTCAACGAATTAATAAAGGCATTGCCGGCCTAGTTCGGCGCCTGCTGGGCGACATTCCAGGAGAGGATCCTGCGGTGACTGAGGAGAGGGAAAACAACGCTGTGGAATTCGTGAGAGAGGTCTTGGAGAAGTACAACGTCCTCCTCGCCTGTATTTTGGCACAATCTAATACTTCTGCTCTCGCAGTTCACGAGGTCCCGCGATTGTCGCAGACGTAAATCAGGCATCCGATCTCATAAAGAAACGACTGATACAAACAAATCCGGGACCCGAAAAGGCACTCCGATTTTCGCATTTATACAGCAGGCTCCTCACCATTCCGGCGATAAACCAAAAGTGGGCGGTGTTATATTTCCTGTATCAACTGGGCGACCAGCAGCAAAAGTTGCCTCCGACATTGACGAGTCCATTCAAAAGTCCTGTCAAGAACCGAACAGAAAAAAGAAGCTTCGATAACAACACACCGAAATCACCGAATTACGGATCGCAAAGGGAAGAGAGGGCGTTTAATGAAGCGTTTGCTCCAGACGGAATTAAGAAGTTGCCAACTCGCGAGGGTGGACAGAAAGACAGGAAGGAGGAGGAGCAAGCGCTCTCGAAAATGACGGTAGTTCAACATGGGAATGTTGCTTTGAAGACGGCTTTACTGGCGGAAAATTATGTCGAGATCGACCCCCCGGAGACTGCTTTATTACGGGACCTGCCTTTTACACTCCAAGGCCTCTCTTCTACACACCTACCGTTCTCCTCACCCTCGAGCTTGAAATTACCTCCCACATTACCAGTGCCAATAATATCGATCCTTCATACCCTCGCTGAACCCTCTCTATTATATCGAGGATTAGCGACATTCGTCCAGTCCGCTGATGGTGGTCTTCTGGGTCAGAGCCTGCGAGCTGCCATTTCAGGGGAATTGCGGTCATATCTTGGACTTGTAGCAACATTAGAAGGTCAGATTCGCCGGGCTCTGTCTTCATTAGACGAAAAAGAGCCAAGGGGAGGGCTTGGAAAAGCTGGTGTTACCCTGAAAAGATGCGTGGTGTGGACCCGTGAAGCGACGATGGGTCTTCGTTTGATGAGTTTAATCAGTGAAGAGTCGAAGAGCAAGAGAGGCGGACAACTAATATCGCTCATACATGGATTTTCTTCGTCTCATGGGGATCCAATGGTTGGAGCGTTTGCTGAACGTTTGTTAATCCACGTCACTCGACCTTTTTATGACATGCTACGACAATGGATCTACGATGGTGAGCTCTCAGATCCATATCATGAATTTTTTGTTTCAGAACAAGATCCGAACGCTATAGCTGCTGAAGCTCAAGATGGCAGAAGCCGTGGCGGCGCGAGCAGCGTTTGGGAAGACAAGTACAAGCTTGACGAAGACATGGTCCCCAGTATCATCACTCAGGATTTTGCTCAGAAGGTCTTCCTCATTGGAAAATCGTTGAACTTCATTCGATATGGGTGCGGCGATTCTCAATGGGTGGAAGACTATTCCAAAGACGCATCGAAGGAGTTGCGGTATGGTGATACTGCCACCCTGGAAACTTGGATCGACGAGGCATACAAAACTACAATGGCTCGTTTGATACATCTGATGGCAGAGAAGTTTCATTTGTTTGAGCATCTGAAAGCACTCAAGAATTACATTTTGCTGGGTCAAGGAGACTTCATTGCGCTTCTAATGGAGTCTCTATCCTCCAATCTCGACCGACCAGCAGGCGCACAATATCGCCATACTCTGACAGCACAGCTCGAACATGCTATCCGGGGCTCCAATGCACAATATGACTCTCCTGAAGTCTTACGCAGATTAGATGCTCGAATGCTCCAGTTGTCACACGGAGATATTGGGTGGGATTGCTTCACCTTGGAATATAAAATCGATGCTCCTGTTGATGTAGTGGTAACGGAGTGGGGCAATCGCCAGTACCTCAAAGTCTTCAACTTTCTGTGGCGTATCAAACGGGTCGAGTTTGCACTGGCTTCAACCTGGCGAAAGTGTATGACGGGAGCCAGAGGAGTGCTTCAGGGTGAAGATGCGAATGCTACTCAGGTGTGGAAATCGACAAGAGGTGTTTTGGCTGAAATGATCCATTTCATTGGTCAGCTGCAATATTACATCTTGTTTGAAGTGATCGAAAGCTCGTGGGATGAGCTCCAAACCGCAATTCACAAGGAAGGGTGCACGCTAGATGATCTCATCAAGGCACATACGAAATACTTGAATTCCATCACGCATAAGGGACTCCTTGGCGCTAAGAAAAAGCACCATGGAGACATCGACGAAAATACCTTCATGGTCCAACTAGGCGAAATTCTCCGACTGATGCTCAGCTACCGCGATTCTGTAGATGGACTTTACAGCTGGGCCGTCTCAGACTTCACTCGCCGCCAAGGAGTCGATGTCCGTTCAGAGGTAATAGGCAGACGAGAAGACGACGATGGAATGTTCATCAATACTCCAGCAACCACGCGTCGCGGCCTCCGCCACCCCCAAGACTCAACACCTGCAACAGCTTCAGATGATGCCATATCTGACGAGTTCCCGGTACTGCAAGAGCGGCTACAGGCGTTAGGAGCACAGTTCAAAACAAGAATTTGTCTATTGCTGGGCGATTTGGCGTATCAACCTGATGTTGATATGAGGTTTTTGGGTGTGGCAATGAATTTTAACGATGTTTATACGCCAGCGAGGAAGAAGTCGAGTAGACCGGCTGCAGGAAGGGAACAACAGTCACGGGCTTCGGCGAGGGCATGATGGATGAATAGTATGATAGCATGTCGGAATATGGCGTCTGGAGGTCTGGAACCATGCAGGTGATTGGGCGATGATACTCCTTTTGTAAGCTTGAGATATGAAAGAAATTCTGATGACCAAATTATAACTTGGCCCCCCTTGAACGCCGTTAGTCATTTCGCGTGTAGGCGGATTTTGACAACATTTGCCCCTTTCTTGAGCTCCTTCATTTCCGCGTTTTTTATAAAACCTAAGTAAACTCCATGAACGCCATGCTAAATCCCAAATCTTGGTATCCTCTCCAGTTCCACTAAATTAAGCAAGATGAATGCCCTCCTCGTTAAAAGCGAGAAGTAGGCGCAAGAAATCGTTCTCGTCACACTGCTTAGCACGCTTTTCCCCCAACTCAGTAACATCCTCCAACACCTTTCTGATCTTTTCTCTCACCAACTCCGCTACCCTGGTCTTCTTCCTCTTGCTTTTCGTCTTGCTCCCAGCCTCTTTTGCTATCCTTTCCCGCTCCTGCTTGAAAAACGTAGGCATCTCATCGCCCTCGTCCTCGTCCATAATCCCACCCCACTCCTCTTCGGGCGCATCGTCAATCTCCATCTCATCATCGCCAATAGGAGTATCATCCAAGGCCACGTTGTTCATCGCACACCAAACCCTATAATTCTGCTCCACCATCGAAACCACCTTACTCTCCAACCAATTCGCCCTTATCAACCTATTCTTCCTGCCAAAACAAATTCGTAGCATCCCATCCCACTCTTCGAAGCTGACACCAGGTCGTTCACTCCCCGTCTTCGGCTCAATTCTTACTACGCTCGATTCGACTTGTGGCGGCGGTCTGAAGTTGTTCTTCCCAACTTTCATTACATGCGTGATAGTCGCATAGAACTGCGCATTGACTGAAAGGCGGCAGTATAAATTATCTCCCGGTCTGGCTGTAAGTCGCAGTGCAAATTCGCGCTGGAACATGAGTATCGAGGTGCGGGGTGGGTTCGGTAGGGTGAGTAGTTTGAAGACCAAAGGACTAGAAATCTACTTCTTATTAACACTCTCCTTATAATTATGTTGCTTTGAGGAATTGCTTACCTGGTAAGGAGTATTGCTAATACAAACATCAAACGCTGGCAATGTTGTCTTAATCACATCCCCCAACAGCACCTCAAGCCGCTTCTGTTCGGGCTTCCCTTGGACTCTTTTAGTGACCTCCGCCGCCATTCTGGGATCCAACTCCACAGCAATAACCTTCTTTGCCTTCTCTAATATCCTCACCGTCAAATTTCCTGTTCCAGGACCGACTTCGAGCACTGTGTCGGTAGGTTTGAGGTTCGCTTTCGTCACGATGGCTTCTGCGACGCCGGGGTTTTTGAGAATATGCTGGCCGACATTCGTATTAAATTTGAAGACGTTGTTGGTTGTTTCGCGGGCTTGAGCTTTAGCCTTCGCTTTGGCATCATATGGGGAGGAGGATGCGCTATTGCGCTTGGCGGATTTGAGCTTTCCCATTGTCGTGGTGTTGCTGGAGAATACCTAGGTCTAGGTATGAAGAATGTCTCCGTGGGGAAGGAACTTTTTTTGTGATGGCTATCTTAGCGCTACCCAGGCCGTTATCGATACGGTATGGTCACGTGAACTGGCCTGCTTTTCTTACCTTTGATGCAAGGTGAGTGCTAGATATATAGACAATAGTTAGATATTTAGCTGTGTAATGATATCGAATAAGGGCAATTGTAATATTTTAAGCCATTTCATGGTCGCCAACACAAGACACGCCACCCCCTTTCTTCTCTCGCTTAAGGAAAATAACCCCGCTAACCCTATAATCTCCTGTACGACATCGCCGTCGAGATTTTGACCCATGATCAAGACTTTGCCTTTATCAAAACTATCAGAGTCACTTTTCGCGGCCGAATGAATTATCACAATGCGAGTAGCGAAATAAAATGCAGCGGCCGCATGTATTATTACAACGCGAGTAGCGAGATTTGCGCGCAGCCGCGGGATGGCAGATTTTGCAGAATCCCTGTCTGCACTCCGAAGGCAGGAAGTGCTTTCAATAGGTCCGATCTATGGACGTACACTCCTCATTATTTCTGTTCTGAAGGAAGCAGATGGCATGTTCCGGTCGGCCGACGGCCGCCTCGATTTTCTTCAGCTTGCACCTTGCTTACTGTACGCTCGTTTTTATACTTGATAGCTATTGCTCTAAGCATCTCTAAATTTTACTGTATCTACTATGTCTATCATGTCTACGCAGCCAATTATAGTAGATGTGTCGGTCTGTCCTTGTTCTGGAAGCCTAGCTAAGTGGACAGGTATTGCCGTTCAAAAATTGGGGTACAAAGCCCTGACAATGTCTCATTTCTGATGAGGCATAGTTTTTGACTAGGATTTCAGTTTGAATTAGTAGCAATACCTCACAAGAATTAAAACATCTCAATAGCTTAGATGCCAAGCGGGCAATCCTTTCTGTTGCCGAGTGAAGTCACGGTCGGAAAGGAGATATTCTGTGGTCATGTATACAGATTTCAAGTACCTATCTATATGTATGCCTCCGATCATGTTATGGTTGCAGTAGCCACATCTCGAATATTATTTGAAATCCAGAAATTGGACCTTCTTCGGGCAAGTGAAGCAAGCATGCGAGTGCCATCTTACAAGGAACTCAATTAGCATAACTCAATTGAGCGCCACAGTAATCTCCCCCAGAGAATTGTCCACCTCTTCTCTGCCGGGATGGCACTGGCAATCCTCCAGAAATCTCAAAGTTCAAACATCAGCACAGGTTCGTATGCGTCAGCCAATTACCCTTCACGATGGATTCAAATATACCCGACAAGTTGCCAAATCCATACACCTGAGCTACAGCTGAACATGCAAGTCTTACATCACGTCTAGGAGGAAAAGATCTTCAAAGACTGCTTTCGTAGCCGTCAAATATATAAAGCGTCTTCCTCCCACCAGGACAACGATTTCAGCACAGCAACACTCTCTCTCCTTCACCAAAACATCACTCTTAATTCCTCAACAGCCCTCCATCTTCTCATACTTCACCTTCAACATACAACTCCGCCCTCACCCTTCACCATGAAGACCTCATTCATCATCCCCCTCCTCTCAACCCTCCTCATCACCACCACTAACGCCAACTTCCATCTCTCCAAACTCTACAACACAGTCCTAACCAGTGGCACCTCCACCCAAACCTGGACCAGCATCTCCGCCTGCCCCTCCAACGACTACAGCTGCAAATGCCTGACCAACTACGGCGGGATCCCCGACTCCAAAGCCCTCGAAAAAGATTCCTTTTCCATTCCTAGCGGCTTTTGTGGGCAGGGGAAGCTGGACTTCTATAAGGGCGGTGATGGCTCGTATAAGTTTTATAATTCTGGGGGCGATGGGAGTGTGAGGGGTCAGTGCTGGGTTACGCCTGGGAGTAAGAAGGAGTGTTCGATTACGTTGGGGAGTTCAAATGTACAGGCTGATTGGGTTTGTTATTCGGATGTTTGTGGATAGATGTGGTGTTTCGAAGAGGGTGTGTGGCATTCTTGATTTTTTGTTTTCTTTTCTTGGATTGGCGGTCGGGACTGGTTGTCACCTTCGAGGTTTCCAGGACCCTATTTAGAATTTGTTTGAAAGGGAATTCCGGTTCACTACGGGTTGACTTAGGGAATTATATTGATCTGCAGTGTACTCAATATCCGGCAAGAAGATAAAATCGTCCCTTTTTGGCTCGCTTACAGCCAGCTTTGAATGTCATCACAATGAAGGCCAATATAAGAATGTTGATCCGAGTTGAACCGTTTATTATTATTTCATTAAAATTAAAGATATTCCATGCCATGCCACCCAATACAATCTGCAAACTTTTGTGGTACAGTCTTGAGACCAGCTAGTGATAAAATCCACTCACGCATCCTCACGCTTCGATTCTCTAAGCACATGGAACGATGTAAAGACCAATCGGCTTCGGTGCACTGTCTTGAAAATAATCCAGCTCAACATTTCCCACACTTGTAGCGGAAACCGTAATTGGTGTCTTGTTTTGGCACGGGAAAGTCGCAATCGTGTAGTTGTTGCCGGGAATAATCACCGTCTTGCCATAGTCCGTTGCGACAGCTGGTGTGGTACTGTATGTCGTACCAGCAGTCGCGACCCCAGACAATAGCGCAAAGCCCAATCCTCCGTTCTCGCCTTCTTCCTCTTCGAGGCCCGAGAAATAGTATTTGCCAGCAGACGGGTCAAGTTCGGATGCGTATGGGAAGAGGAAGACAAGAGAGCAGGTCCCAGTATATGGAGCCATCATAGGAATGTCAAAGTTGAAGAGGGTAGAGTTGATGGGGGAGATGTAGGCCTTGTAGGAATTTCCGAAAGCTGTGTTCGGGCTCTGGTTGGAGGTCGGTACGATCAGGTGCGGGAATTGGAAGATGCCAGATGAGATGTCGGTTGGGCAAGCGGCGGATGGAGCAGATGTAGAAGTCGCGGTTGTGGATGAAGTGGTCGAGGCAGGAGTCGCAGATACCTGATTGACATGGGTAGAGGAAGCAGTAGGCTCCGAAGGTGCAGAGCTCGTTGAGGGTCGACCGAGAGCAGCGCATCCAAAGCCTCCAGCTTGTAGCTCAATTGCTTGACATCCAGTCTTATCTGCTTTCTGGTTACTGTAGATGTTGTAGCTACCATCTTGACCTGGCCCGGAAGCTGGACACGCAAGCCAATTCGAGTCTGTCTCGTCGTGCAAGATGGCAAAGTTGCCCGTTAACAGGAAAGTGGAACCAGGCAAGCCGAGTGTGCACTGAAGTTGGGAGGTAGTCGACGATATCAAGCATGTATGGTTCAAGCTGTCCATCATGGTCTCATTTTGGAACAAGAACAATCCCTGACGGAATGTGCCTCCAATCCTGGGCTCGCCAATAGCGTCCTGCCTGACGGTGCCATTGATTCCACCGTTAGCGAATATTGTGAAGGTACAAGGCGGTGATTGACGAGTGATCACGGCAGCTGAAGCTTGAAGAGCCATGCCCATGGTAAACATGGAAACGGTGGAGAGAAATCGAGACATTGCGAAGTTCGCGGCTAGTGGAAGATGGATGGATTGAGAAAAACACCTGCTAAGACTCAGCGGGTATCAGATTGGAAGACAGTTGATTTCCTACGAATAGTGAGAGGCTGTCAAATAGGGAGACAGTGATCCGAGAAATGCGATTAATTCTTGGGTCCAGTTGCAATGAGAGTCGATGAAGATGGGGAAAGGCTGGAGGAAGAATGTCGACTTTAAGTTATATATCTGATGATGGTCACACTTATGATATCAGGCAGTCGCTCGTGGTCAAACATCTGAAAGAAAAAGCAACCGCGACCCAGAGTGAAGAACAATGCGAATAAACATCGTCATCTGTGCAGCAATGCGGTGTCAGGGTAAAGTCTTTGCTTCCCTGTCCATCTCAATATACTATGGCCGTTGATTGGTCGCAGATGGGCTGTTGTTTCATGCCGATCATATCGCATGTACCGGAAGGTGGACCCTTGGATCAATGCTTGATCTGGCAGAAAATGAGGGGAACCAGATCAAAGGACCGAAAAGTTGGTTGAAGAATTGAAAAATGGCCGTTCCTGAAACCGCCAAGCCATTTCAGCGCCTTCCTGCATGGAGAAACGGTGGCTGGAGATCGTCCGGGTGGCGGGAGCTTGACTGAAGACCCCTGAACTCCCCACATTTTGTTCCCCCAGCCTTGGAATATATTTCGGGACGTCAAGTTTTCGTCCAGTGGTGCACACCAACAATGTCATCGTGGAAGGCAGGGGAACAGCGGATGCGGTGGAGGATAGCAGCATGAGTTTTGTGTCACGGTCTCAAGGTTGCATATCGGGGAATACAGGAAAAACGTACTTGCAGCTGATAAGGCGACTTTGGATAATGGCCATGGAAAGACTGTACATGGTTCAAGGTTTCGAAAGCAGCTCGTAGATCATGCTACTCAATTAGAAGTTCCACAGAGTCCTAAATTCTTGCAGATTCTCGTTCTATGAGTAGGTAGTTCCACCCACGGCTACCCCGAGTTGTATTCAAACTTTAACTAGTACGCAACGTTGAATTGAACGTTGGCCATTCGAACTCTTTTTTCGATCCAAACCAGGTTGAGCAAGTGGGAAGTGGTACTGTGAACTCAATATTACTGAAACGTGATGCCCCAAATGGATCACCGAAAGGGAGAGAAAATGAACTCGGCGAACTTGCTGTGGCCCCTTCGTAAGGCCAAGCATTACACCAATATCTATTCCCCAAAAGTCAGCGCCAACGACATCATTCACCTAGCCATTGCCGGTCTCGTTTTTTTGGCAACTCTCGTTGCAAAAAAAAACCGAAGACCGGACACGGCCGAAGAAGATGGCTTTTTTTTTACCACAGTCCGTTTGCGACTTAGGAGATAGAGAGATAATCTTATCCTGGGGCTTTCAGCAGAAAGTATTTTTAAGAAAGAAAAAGGTTTCAAAAAATAACAATTAGGCCTTTACACTCGATGAAATAGTTTTTTGGACTCGACTGACTTGGAAATATACTTAGAATGTATTTACACAACTCGGACCCGGAATCTATACTCTTACGAGTATCAAATTTTCTTACCCTCTAAAATTCGTCGTTTTACACAACAGCTTTACTTGAAAAGGTTCTTATTTAAAGTAATACAGGTATCAAAATTCAAAAGCCGAGGCTCTCCCAGGCGGGATTCACTGCCCCCCCCCCTTCAAGCGAGCAGGTGAATGAACACACATTTATTTTGCGCCAACACACACACGGACCTTTTGCGCGTTTTAAAACTACTTATGAGAATGTTCTAGGAGTAAGGAGACAGGATCGCGTAGTGTAATGGATACCATCCCCCTTTTCAACGGATCGTTTTCATCTTTTTCTGGTGAGTTATTTCATGAATTGTTTTTTGGCATGACGTAATTTAAAGATTGATAGATATGCAACAAAAATCTATATTTATTTAAGCTTATTATAGTGGGGGCGTTGGTGAATTGTTGTGGCAAATGTAGAAGTGTTTGACTCGAGGGAATTCTCAAGTGATCTTCCAGGAATATCGCACTTCAGAAGACGCAAACATAGTCGCTGTTTAACAACACCATAAGTATTGCAAAAACTCGTCTATTCCAGAACTCCAGACTCGCATCTCTAGCCCATATCTATTCCAGAAATATATATTCATACGCCCTGCTCCATTCCCTCCTCCCACTCCTCGTCTTCAACGCCCCTACCGTTCCCAACCACATCTTCCTCAGTCTCAACTTTCTTCTCATCTCCAGCCTTCCACCCTGTACTCGCCTGTACAAGCACCATAATGGCCGACAGCCCCACGCCAGCTATAAATAACGCTCTCAACGCATCCACATATCCGCTCACAGCAACAGCTCTCTCCGCGCCCTTCAAGCTCTTTGCCAGCGCCGGGCTGCCCAGCAACCTCCGAACCAGGTCCTCTCTTCCTTTCAACCCGCCATTATTTTCAAATCCTTCTTCCAGCTTTGCCTTTAGCACGCGAACAAAGAGCCCACCGCCGATGGCGGAGCCAAAAGAGCCTGCGAAACCACGGAAGGTAGTGAGGAGCGAGGTCGAGATGAAATGTGTGGAAGGTGGCGTGAGATGCAGGAGATGCGCAAGTGTGTAGTTGAGCGCAGCGCCAACACAAAGCCCATTTGCAAAGACGGAAAGGAGGTAGAGTGGAGTTGGGGTCCCGGGGACTGAGATCTGGGAGAGGATGGCGAGGGTACAGCCGAAGAGGATGAATGATACTACAGATGCTCTGGATTCATTTGTTTTAGAATCTACTCAAATAAGAAAAAGGGGGATACTCACAGCCAAAACGATCCGGCACGCTTGATATGCAGCCACCCTGCCAATACGCTTCCGATAGCGAAGCCGAGATTAGTTGGGACGAGGATAGAGCCTGCAGAGGCAGGGGACCAGCCGCGGACGGCTATTGCGTATGTAGGGGTGTAGAAAAGAACCATCCAGCGGGAGGCCATGATTCCTAACTGGGCGACGCAAGAGAGAAGCGCGCCACGCGATTTGAGGACTGTGACTGGTATGATGGGGTCGGAGGCGAAGTAGAGTTCAATTAGGACGAAGATTATAAGAAGCGCGCCTGATAAGACGATAGGAATCCAGAGGATCTTGGGGGACGACAAACCGAAGAGGAATAATACCAAAGAAGACGTCTACTCGTTGTCAGCAGTGCGTGAAGGAGATTTAATGGTCGTGCTTACTAGTACAGCTGCCCCTAGGTAATCAATCTTTGCCAATTTGGTAGCGATAGACTGCTCCCCTACGTTCTTGCGTCCTGAGGTGAAGGATTTTGGGATGCTGAAGAAGATCCCGATGCCAGCTAGCACTGCCAACGGAGCTTGGATCCAGAAAAGAAATCTCTGTGGTTCCATCAGCGAGGCGTCAAATTCCATTTGCGATGAAACTTACCCATCCCATGCCGGTGACCAAAGCACCAGCTACCACAGCTCCTAGAGAAACCCCGGTAGTGAAGCCAGAGTTGAGGAGACCAATGAACAAGCCTCTCCGTTTCTTCCCAGACAATTCCAGGACTAAGATGAATGAGATGGTCATAATACCAGCACCGGCAGTCCCGCTAATTACTCTACCCACAAGAAAGACCGTCAAGTCAGGGGCCTGTGATGTGACGATGCCTCCCAGGGAAAAGAGTAAAGATGCAACGAATATACAATTCCTCGGGGAGAACGTCTGAGCCAACCTTGCAGCCAAGGGAGAGCAACTGGACATGGCGATCTTACTTTGTATCAGTACCATTTAAGTTGAAATTATCGAGAAAAACCTACCAAGTAAGCAGAAGTAAACCAAGAAGCCTCTGAAAAAGCGTCTAGATCCTCTGCAATTCTGGACTGTGTAGTGGTAATCCCTGACATATTCGAAGCTGTATGTCTCAGTTAGCCCAACTGCTTAAATAAGACTTGTCACATTTCCCAAGCCAAGATTTTGACTTACCTTGCAAGAATATTAAAGCCCAAACACTCAAAATAATCAGAAATCCTCTGCCTTTTCCAACATGCTGGTTGGCTCTGTCCGGATTCAGCAATTCCTCTTCATCGCCATTGCCCGCCAACGTCTCTTCACTCCTGCCATCAGCAATCCCTTCTCGCGACCCATCTCTCAATAAGGGCGTCTCCTCTGAACGGCTCTGAACAGCTGCTTTTACAGCCATTGTGATCAATGATCTCGTGACTCGCCACCACTCTTGTATCACGCCAAGATGCCTCCCAATTTTATCGCGGTAACAATTTAGATACAGAAATTTAATTGCACATCTTGTTTAAGTGGAATTGAGGAAGAATTGTACAAATAGAGAAGAAATGGGAAGCATTAATTCAATGATGGGTCTTATCTGATGCCTGGCGACAATGATGGGTAAGCAGACGGAAGCTACGGCAGTACGGCAACCTTCAGCGGAAGCAAGCATCCATTGGCTCGCGAATTACGGCGGCCTGTGTTTGCTGAATAGGGGCTGCCCTTTTCAAAGGAAGCAATTGCAATGCAAGTTAATAGATTGAGCATTTCTCGCCTTCAACTCAATATTTCTAATTGAAATTCTGTCCTCTAGCTTCCTATATATCTTTGTTTAGGTTATTTGTCTGTCTGCAGTATCATGACTTTCCTGCTGTCAACAGACTTGAACTTAAGATGGACAAATATTTGGCTCTAGAAAAGGTGAGGATTTGGTTACAAATAGTTATTTTTACAGTCGGCAGCCCTCCTACCGAATATTCTTTATGAAGTGCATCTGAATGGGCTTGTTGAGGCGTTCAAGTTCCAGTATCCAGAGAAGAGAATGGTTCTTGCTAGATTTGTGAACGGCGATGAGTTTTTATCCAACTCTCTCAAGAGTTTCTCATGATCCTATGCTTAAGCCTTCCGGATTATGATTATATGTATCCACGACGTGGTTTCATTCTGGGCGGAATTCTCCCGATGTGTGCTCGATTTTTTTAATCTTTGAAACTACTCTCATTCTCATTCTCGTATTTGACTTCGAAAATTTTGGAGGACAGCTGCGGCTGATGTTGGGCATCAGGGTAAGTTTGCGGTTCGAGCAGTCTTTGAGCTCATTGATCCAAGTCACAGAAAGAGAAAAACTCCTTTCGGGACTCCGACCAAGACTCCGACCGAGACTCCAAACGTCTCTATTGTGTCCAAGTTGGGCATTATTTCTTGAGGATTGCTTTGCTTGGCATTCCGGGCTTGTAATGCGTGCGTTGTATACACATCTTTGCACCGAACAATTCATTTCCTTTTCAGCAAGGTCTGGATGTTGCCCCAGCGATGATAGAAGGCAATAATCGTTACGCACCCTGGGTTCCATTGCCTGCTATTGACTTTTAATAGTTCTTCTAGTTTTTAACTGGGGAAAAAGAAGCTCAGTAGTTGTCTCAGACTCGTGCCGCTTCAGTACTTGACTGAACAAGCATCTCGAAGGCGGGCTGTTCCGACACCCGCTGAGTCCGTCTAGTCACTTTCCTCCCACATCCCTCTCGCTTTCAATCTACCCCAAGGGTTTGAAGTCGGCATTATCTTAAACTGAAATATCCCGAGTCTTTGCGAGTTTCAGTATCAAGCCTGGATATCTCGGGGGTTTTGAGGCAATCCAAAAAGCGATCAAAATTCTCGAAATATGCAAACAAGGAAATAAGCTACTCTCAACGTTTGTTTGCTGTACAACCTCTCAGGGTTCTAACATTGCCTTGCCCAAGGCGTTCTCCAACGAGATCCAATGTGAGTACATGGAAGATATTTTCAGGGAATGACGAATACGCTTCTTGGTGATACCTGGTTTGATAATTGTGACACATTCAAATGAAATAAAAGACAATCAGGCATGATTTCGGATTTAAAAACACTGTATCGCAACAGGAATTCAAGGAAGTGAACCGAGGACCTGATCCAACACACACAAACAGAGAGAGGTAAATAGGTTTGAGATGATTGCAAGATAAGAGCGTGCAGAGAATATGATTGTCGAGGATGTAATGGATGGATCAGGAGGGCAGATGCAGTCGATCAGAGACTCGAGGCTGTATCATACCTCGACGCCATGGCAATCTCTGTAAGACGTCCATCCTGAATCAAAAGCTGTACTCTGAGGTAAAGTAAAGCTTGCACTCCCACTTGGGGGTAATTTTGGAGGCGGCTGGGCGGCCTCCACAATTTGTGTTTGCGTTGAAGTTGAGACGCTCGGTTGGCCGTAAGATCCACCATCTCAAGCATGGACCTTCGTTAGATAAGCAGCCTAAACATGCCACTCTTGACAACATTCTTTCCGCAATCACCAAGCTATTATAAAAAGATGGTCGCCTCTCCTCTAGAATTGGCAGATGCCAGGAACAAATTTGAGGATCTTTCAGGGGTCGATATTGCTGCATATGCTAATCCCTACGATGCATTGATTGAAGCTTCTCAAGATGACCCGGTAACGAAGCTCCTCGTGTTACCCCACGATACCTGTTCAGTCACCTAACTAACGAATATCTTAGGCCAACCTTCAAGTTCGGTATGAAACACATAGAACGACAAGAACTGGACAGCAAAGAGCCAAATTACTTTCGCCAGAGTTTTCGGGTCTCATTCTAGATCCTATTCTTCAAAGGCTCACAAATCCATCCATTGAGCCCGGGTTCAAAGACCCCCGGCATTGTCTTGTATTCTGGGCTCGACCCCCAACTCATATCAAAGCCCTAGTGGACAAGATACAACAAGAGCTTTTGACGCTAGCTCCAAGTAAGCCAGTTTCTCAAATCTAACTTGTCACGAGGATTCAGTCACAATATTACGATTTATATACAAATTTCCCAATCTTGCGTCTGATTCATTCCTGCCACCCATTATTTTGCATATTTTTCAGACTGATATCCCTACAGACCTCTGGCTAATGCCAGTCAACAACCTTCACCTCACAGCGCTAGAATTAACTCATTCCCTGACCTCCCCCGAGATCCACGCAATCATCGCCGCTCTCGGCTCTCCTGCCATAGAGGCCATGACAGATTACCCCTACTCACACCGAGCGCGGCTTATAAAGCCCATGCTATCGTACGACGGTGCTGCAGTCGCTCTCTCTTTCCTTCCAGCCGCAGGAGAAGGTCTTCCTATTTCCCCGTCCATTCCCAGCGAAAGAACGAAAGAGGACGACGCCTTCACCTATCACCACCTCCGTCGCGATCTTTTCAATATAGCAATAAAGGCTGGCGTCTCTGTTGATTCCCGATATGTGGTGCCTAGTTCACACATCACTGTCGGCCGATTCTTGACGCAAGATGACCATGAGTCGCCGCAAAAGATGCGGGATTGGATAGCCAAGATAGAGAGTGTGAATCAGTGGTTAGAGGAGGAGTGGTGGCCCAAGGAAGGGGGAGTGAGGGACGAGGGGAAGGAATGGATTGTGGGGACGGAGAAGGGATTGGATTTTAGGCAGGGTACGCTTTGGTATGGTGGTGGGGAGACCGTCAGGCTGGGAAAGGGATTTTGAAGAGCCGTTACAAGAGGGAAGAGAGCTTAAACATGGGCCAGAATTGGGGTTGAATAGACAAGACAGCATCTTCTCCAGATCTAGAACACTACCATTCCTTAGACAACAAAGCGATTGCTTTGAGGCATGATAGTTCCTAGGTGAAGACTAGGTACGAGGTGTTGGGCTTACCACTTACAGCTTATGACATCCTCCTAAAATTACCTACCTAGCTCGACTGTTTGGCGGTATTGCAAGCTGCTCAGGCCATCAAATTTCGGGCCCATAGCTGCCCTGCCATCTATCATCGCCACTCCGAAATTTTGCGACAACAATAACCAGGTAAATTTCCTATGACCCTTCGAAACCCACCGCCTTCCATGAAGCAACCCAACCATCCTTCGATTTCAAGCCTCACAGCACTTCATTGTATGAACGTCATATGGTATCAGCGAACTTTGTTATGCATCTTCGGCGATATCGAATAAGATACAAGGACCAAACTTTCCACAGTCCCTTGCTCCATCCATCTCAGCCAGTATTTCCGCGCAAAATCCACCCATGCCATGCCAAGCCCACATGAAAGAAGAGTCGTCGCAAAACATCTAGAATACCAACGCAGCACCCTTGGTCTTCTTGTCACCACTGCAAAATCATTAGCCCATATCCCCACCCAATTCATGTAGTTCAGAACATACCCGAGTTCAAAATGCTTGCATCGCTTCAACGCCAATTGTGCCTTCGTCTTGCAAGATGTGCACTCCAGTCTCAGCACAACCTTCTTTGTCGTCTTCGCCTTCTTGTGGAAGACGGGCTTCGTCTGACCACCGTAACCGGATTGTTTGCGATCATAACGACGCTTTCCTTGCGCGAACAGGGACGCCTGAGAGATATATTGTTAGGGGGGCCCATTGGAGGGGCAAATCAAGAAGCCTACCTTTCCGGCCTTGTATTGTGTGACTTTGTGCTGGGTGTGCTTTCTGCAGTCCTTGCCCTTGCAGTAGGTGCGTCTGGTCTTGGGTACGTTGACCTGTTGGGGAGTCTCGTCAGCTTCCGTTTTCTTCAAGCCTGGATTCTATCTCCCTCAATTCCCACACGTCTCCGATCGCCTTATCTCCGCAGATTCACAGTATCGAAGCGTTCGTTCGGAATGCCCAAATCCAGTCTTGTAATAATCGGAGATACATCGAGGTGCTGGGGTCGTGGATCGAATCGATTGAATCGTTGATGATGCCCTTCCCCAGTGCACGAGTTCTTCCCTCCAAACATCCTCCATCTGATACTCTTCAAGAAAAAAAGGGTCATCTTACCATCTTGACGGATTATGTCGTGTGGTCGAAGGGGCGGTTGTGGTTGATTTCGTCGTTTGATCAACTGGAAAAATCCGACTTCCCGTTGTGCGGAGGGCTTTCGCTTAGTGTGGACTTAACGCCAGTCCCACTATTTCACGTGAGCGTCCTCGAAGATGCTGAATTTGCTTCGTCTTGGGACTGGAAGTAGGTTTTAATTCCATTTGTAATGTTTATTCTAAAATTAAAGATCTCAGGAAATGGAAATTGAAGGCTTGGGTATTTCGTTCGTTACTTTAAGACCTTGCAGCTTTTTGTGCACTTCTTCCCCCCATACCCCCTGCAGCAGTCATCTCTAATCCCCACTCGTAACAGGAACTTATATTAGAACTAGACGTAAAGTATGTCGGTCTACCGTCATATATCCTACAGAGAGAATATAGATTATCAACTGCATTTCTGTACAAGCAGATATAGAGTTCCAGCTAGCTGTCTAGTGTGGTGCGCTAAAGTGACTTAAAATGACATAGAACTATAAAAGATTGGAGCTCCCCCTCGCATGTAAGAGTATGTGGAGACAGGTGAGATACCCGACGTTTATATACAGCTCTCGTATGATTCCAGCCATAGGTGACGTGTCCTTGACAATGCCGAGTGGCAGCCGTCTACCTTTGGAAGAGCTCCACGGTAGCTTTCTACAGGTGAAGTTTGAGTACTTTATGTTATTGTGACCACTTGATTATTCGATGTTCTAGTTATATGTTTTCGAGAAGGGCATGCTTTTGTTCATTAGTTAAAAGCTCGGCATTCATGTGCTAGCGAGAAATTTGAGTGCGATGAAAAGTGTTTGAGTAGTTGCATTCAACATGCATTTCACCTGCCGGCCTTTTAAGTTCCTCATAGGCTTTGAATTTGTTGATTGAATCTGATTCTAGAGTTCTCGGGAACAAGTGCTCTTTGGCGCGAGTTTTCGACTTTACACGCTCAGCCAATCTGAGGGTGAGGCTATCCAAAGAGGGGCTTGATCCGAAACATGTCGTGTGAGGCTCCACGTTTCTCCAACCCTTTGGTATCATCACACACTCGTCGCATTGCCTGGCGCTTTGCAGAATTAATATTTCAAGTTCATCACAATGTGTTCATAGGTTTCCAAGTGTGCCATTCCCCATTTTTGCAATTCACTGCTCCCAAATCTTATCTAAAAACTACGCTCTCTCCGGCCCGTTGAAGCGCTTCCGCGTTGCACTACACCACAAGCGCCAGTTGCGAATTACACAGGATCGGCAATATGCTTCCTTCATATGCGATTGCTTTGATAGGGCTGGGCGGATGGCTAGTGTATTCGAATATATCCAGTCTCTTAAAGAATATCGCTGCCGCAAAACGTTCTGGGCTTCCCTGGTTCATTGTTCGTAAGTCTACAGGCTGCGAAACCTTGACTCTTTAATCTGACAGGGAAATAGCTGTCAATGTGTACAGTATCGCATGGGTCGTCACCCATAAATTATGGATGGCACTATTCAGGTGTTTACCTAAAGCATGGACAGAGAACTGGTTAGAGTACGTTCCAAAATGCCGAAGCTCAATAACCAGCATGCTCAATTATTTTCAGGTACATAACACCAGATTGGGTCTGGGTATTCCTTTACGATGCCATCAAGCCGAAGGGGGACATATTCCTGACGGTATCACCTGGTGTGGTCCACGTCTGGGTCACAAACGCAGAAGCCATTCACCAAATCACCGCGAGACGAGAAGCGTTCCCGAAACAAGTCGAAATGTACAAGATTCTTGAAATATTTGGACGAAACCTCATAACTACTGAAGGGAACGAGTGGAAGATGCACAGGAAGATATCGTCGCCGGCATTCAACGAGAAGAATAACGTACTGGTCTTCGCTGAAGCTGTCCGCCAGACCCGAGGTATGCTCAGAAAATGGACTGGGGAGAAGGGCGCAGGAAACATAACGCTCAAGGAGGTTCCATTGGATACAATGAGATTGACGCTGCACATCATCAGCGATATTGGGTTTGGGGTGAAGTTGCTCTGGCCTGGAGAGAAATCAAATGAGAAAGTAGAGGGAACATACAGTAGCGAGATTCCTCCGAAGGGCCATTCGATGAGCTTTGAGAACGCGCTCAATACGCTCCTTGAGACTATGATGTGGCCATTGATTGTGCCTGATTGGTTGCTGAGTAAGTTCGAGAGAACACAATGGCTTAGAGTGTGCTGATATCAAACAGAATGGGTTCCTTTTGCCAGCGCCCGTGAGGCTCATGAATCATACAGCAATTGGCGTGACTATATGAATGAGCTATTTGCTCAAAAAGTCACGGCAGCCCAGCAAGGCCAGAAGGTCGAAGGAATGGACATTCTAGGCACACTCGTGAAGAGCTCATATGGCGACTCAGCTCGAGCTGAGAAGGGAGAAAGACCAGTTCTTTCGGACTCGGATATTTTAGGGAACGTGTTTGTGATGATTGTGGCTGGTCACGAGACAACTGCAAATGCAATGCATTTCACGCTGATGGAGCTGGCCATCAGTCCCAGGTCACAACGCCTTGTACAGAAGGAAGTGCAAACCATTCTGGGAGGTAAGTCTCCAGAGGAGTGGGATTATGACTCTTGTATCAACTCTCTCCTTGGGGGTATACTTGGGGCAGCACTGTTTGAGCAATTACGGTTGATGCCACCCATCATAGCCATCCCCAAGTGTGTCACGAAAGAGCAAGACCAAATCATAACTGTCGACGGAAAGAAGTTTACCCTCCCGGCTGGTGCTAAAATCAACCTGAATAGCATAGGCGTTCAAAGAAATCCAAGATATTGGCCGGCACAGCCGTCGAGGGTATCCAACAAATCCGACGATCTGGATGACTTCAGACCGGAAAGATGGCTTGTTAAAGTCAACGCCGAGGGCGAGCGGGTCACAGAGGATGATGTGGCCCAGGACAATGAAGACGGCGATGACGAATTTGGAGGCTTCACGGGTCAAAACTCTGATGCAAGACTATTCCGTCCAGCAAGAGGTTCATACTTGCCCTTCTCTGATGGACCACGATCATGCGTGGGTCGAAGACTTGCACAGGTGAAAATCATGGCGTGTTTGGCTGTCATTTTCCAAACGTACTCAATTGAGTTGGCTGTGGACGAGTGGGCCACTGATGAGGAAGTCGCGGTTATGTCTGATGAGCAGAGAAGGGCTTTGTATAACAAGGCGCAAGTCGCGGCTCGGATGAAGCTGAGAGAAGCATCCTCGCTCATCACTCTGAAATTGCACCCAGGCTTCATCCCTGTTCGGGTTGTGAAGAAGGGAGAGGAGAGATTCATTCACCTTGTGGATTAGATACATATTGGTAATGACTGGCGAGCAGAGAGCCACATGAAGTAACGAATAAACTCAGAATAATGACAAGTAGTATATAAAGTCATTGCTAGCCTCGATCCGTGCGTTCAAGGCTACCTACATCAACAGATTATCCCCGCGGTTCCAATAAACAGCTGCGGCAATCCGAATGCAACACCACCTCATCTCCCTTCAGCTCTTTTCCACCGCAGCCCAGCACAACACACAAGTACGAGATTCTTTGCTCCTTCCGGTGCAGGCCAGTCACGTGGAGGAACTCGCTGCCGCGCTGCAGTTTTAGCGCCGAAGCATTGTTTACATCCCCCCAGCCCCAGCCACCAGTCCCCAACCCCCACATATTCCACCGAACAACAAGACGATCCCATCCTAAGACGTCAACATTCTTGCCATTTCTCTCTTGCTCATTCCGCACTCAATTCACTCCAAACTACATTCCTTGCAGTCGCGTAATCCCGAACAACGCATTTGCATTCCTCAAAATGTCCGGCGCATCGAGTTGGCTGCAGAAAATGCGGAAACCGGAGCTGCTAGAGCTCGCGGATTCCGTCGATTTCAAAGAGTATGCGACACCTCGCTCTGCATTTTACGTGGCTTTCGCGAACAGGTGGGCTAACAATTTGCGCGCAGGTATGATGGGTTGGTGAAGAAGGATATTGAGGTCGCGCTCGACGAGTACCTCAGAGAAAACGCCGACAAGTACTCTGGAGAAACGCGACTTGCGCCTTTCTACAAGACCAGAAGTCGCGGTGAGAGCTCTCCCGTCAAGAAAGAGATCGCCTCAGCGCTATCCGATGTTGAGACGAAAGTTAAGACTACGAGGCGCAGAGTTACAAAGGCAGCAGAAGAACTGGTTGCGACGTAAGCAAAAACGCGTTGAAATGCGCGTCGGGTCCACGTCAAACATTGCTGACGTTTTCACAGAGATGATTCAGAAGTCGAGCCCGCAACAACTCGCGCGCGTTCCGCTTTGACGAGAACCCCAGGCCGTGCTGGTGCGCTATCAAATCTGTCTTTCGCATCAAGCGTGCCGCTGCCGCCCTCTCCAGCCGTTGTCGCGGACGCGATCGATCGCCGTACTGCTGCACTTCGCACAAAGGTCACCGGGCTCTATGAGGAATCTGGAGTTGTAGAATCCATGCAAGCTACTCGAGAGAACCTTTCGAGCCTTACCGCCATTCAAGGCTTGATTGTCTTGTTCGAGCTGTACCACCTGCGCCCTGAGCTTCTCCCAAACAGATATGCGTTCACTATTCCCGCTATCGCCCTCCTGAACACGAGTCCATACCCCGTCAAGATTCCTGATCTCTTCCTGCTCTTGACGAGCTCGTTCTGGGGTCCTGCGACGCTTTGGGCATTTTCCAGCTTCCTCCTCCCGCTGGTCGCGGCCTATTTTTTCAACTTGACGAGCAAGCCTCGCTCGCGAAGCACCCATACTTCCCAATTCAACTACTCGTTCGATCCATTGACATTCAACATTGTGAAGGCATTGTTGACATATGTCATCTTTGGACAAGACGTCACCTTTGGTGGGCTCGTTGACCTCGAGTATGTGGCCAGAATCAATGCAGCCTTGTATGGTGGGTACAAGGGTATTCTTGCCGGAACTTCAATTGGGGCCTTGACCACTCTGTATGAAGCTATTGTCAAGAAATAAGACCACACGAGAATCATCAGGGCTCGGCTTGCAAGTGCAGCTTTGAGCAAGGAATAAGGCACTGATTGCACAGAAGGGCTTGAAGGGTGTTGTTTGGCTTTTGCCAGCTCTGAGTTTTGTTTGAGCATGATGAATGGGGTGCTGTTGGATATGTCTGGTCATAAGGGAGAAAGGGCTTCTTTCACATCATTCGCTTTCTCTCGCCCGATCGCTCTTGTGCTGGCACGTTGGTCTCTTGGGAGGTCCAAAGGAAGGCGTTAAGGCGTATCGATGGGAATACCTACTTTTGTTTTATACTTTGTGCGTGCTGAAATGTGTACATGAATGGAGATGGATGGGTTTTCTGGTCCTGTTCTAGGAATATGCAATTTTTACGATGTTTGATCCACTCACTGCTGTCTTAGATAATGTTCGGTGAACACATCATCTCCATTTTAGACAAAGGCACCCAGCTCTTGGTCTTGATTTGCAAGGTCACCATTTCTCAAAAGAGCGCCCTTTTAAAAACAATGTCGTCCATTGAATACCGAATAGCGGGATGATGAAGTGAGAGGGGTTGATTGTTCGCCTAATTTCCACCTCAGAATCTTTACTCATCACTTCCAGGATTGGCATCACTCCAGGAGAGTATCATAGCTCGAGCCTGCGCACAGGTAATATGCAGCCCTAAAATGCTTACTTCAGAGCTAAAAATGCATCAGCAAGGAGCACGACAAAGACTGTGCTTGTATCACCTGATCCTCTTCCTAATCTGATCTAAAAAGCGCCAAGCGAATGAGGTTCTCCCAACGACATACTTTAAGCTCTCCACAATACGACAAGCTTTTCAGAGGGCTGAACACAGCCTTCTCGAATATCCAGTCCCATTGCCACAACGCGTTCCAGGACCTATTTCAAGCTTTTCTCTGGCTTTCCCAGCAAGCCATTTCGACGGCAATCCGAGAAGCCGGAGTCGTCTACGAATTGATCTGTCAGACTTTATTTCTTGTTCCAATGGGCCTCTAGCTGAAGGTCACTCTCGTTCCTAAGGCTGGGCAACAGAAACTCCTTCAATGTTTTTATGCGAAGCCATTCTCCGTCTTTCCATGGTGGGCGTCGGTGTAAGCAGCTACGATTTGAAAACATTCTCGTGATTTTCTAGGAATAGAATCGGCGTGGACCGAGTGGTAGAACTCTTCAATACTTGAGCGGAGTTGTCGATATACGAGTAGCTTAAGAGTCTATATAATAGAGACTCCGACGTTGATGGAAAAGTATCTCATCAGACAATACACCTTCCAAACATCATCAGCACTTCCTTCTCTTAACTCTCCTATCATTTCATAACTACAGAATTGTACTGTCTTCAATCACTCACTCCATCAAACTTCACCAACACTCTCTCAAACCAACTCCCATAAACCACAAAATGCATTTCCCAATAACCATCACTGCCCTCCTCTCCCTCCTCCTCTCAACCACCCTCGCATCCCCTCTTACCACCATCACAACCCGCGACGAAGACGATGATTCCAACAACAACATCAACATATTTCCCCGCAACTTCGCCGACGTCTACAACGACTTCTCAATCTGCCGCAACAAAGTAAACAAGCACCAATTCCCCCACCTTGCCGCCCCCAGCGACGACGGCGGCTGCGTGCGCTACTACCAAGGCATCGACATGACAGGCGTCGTAACACAAGCAAACCTCTTCCACAAAGATGGCATCAACAGCGCCTGCGACTGCATCTCCGCCTGCCTCTCTCGTCCCACCAGCCGCACGAACTGGGTCTTCAAGCATACGTTTGCTGGTGCGAATGTTGATAACAATTTGAGGAGCTGTACGTTGTATAGCAGTCCCAACCTGCCGACTAATGTTACATTGAAGTATGATTTGGGGGCGAGCAAGGGGTTTGATTTGTTGATGCCGGGGAATAATCCGCAAGCTGGAGGTGATGCGCCATTGGCTTTCTTGGATCAGGCCAATACGAAGCAGGATAGGTTTGGTGTTTCTGGTTTTGTTACTAGGGATACCAATGGGAATCAATTCTGTTAAGGCATCTCTCAGATCAGTGGCTGGAATAGTTGCTCGAGACTGGTTGCTTGGACAAAGTTGGTTTGAGTGTCATGCATAGCATTTGGATCTGTCCGTTTTTGAATTGCTGTTTGGTCGTGATTTTCTCGTTTTGCATCTTTGATTTCGTATGTTGGACATTCCTTTGTAGTAGTCAACTGGACGGAGCCACTCATTTAGTATGTCAGCGTAGTTTTGGAATTATAATTTTCCTCCAAACAAGATGAAATCTCCTCTTTCCGGCCAAAATTTTCCTGTCATAATGTTAGCACTCTTTCGCATATTTGGCCTATAAGTACCTTGTATCCCTATTATACTTGCCACAGAAATTACTTGCATCGTGCAAGTAAACATTACTAAGTTGTTCTGAACAGCCAGAGCTTGACTTACTGCTACTTCATATTGGAGAGGTCAATTTGACGGCCCAACGCACGTACGTCGGCACACAAAGTTTCGTATAACATATTAAATTTGCTATCTCAAAGGATCCCAGAAATCAGCTAAGTCAAACCAGCCTACCCCACCCAAACCGTCCTTTCCTAATACCTATTCCATCATAATCATGTTCATCGCGTGTATGTACACATGTCACCGCTTAAGCGGGAGGAGCTGAAACATTCTGCTCCTGTTCGGCTCTCTGAACAGCACCAAATTGGCTATTGCCTTGGTCAAAGATCTACAAATAATGTTAGCAGTTGTAAGGGAAAGGGGGTGGGGACAACTCACAGCATAGATACCCTTCAAGAAAGTATCACCAAGAATATCAAAGGTCATGGAACCTCTAGATTGGATACCTCCATAAACCATTCCATTTCCAGCATCAGCAAAGCCAAGGTCTTCCTTTTGAATAGTAAACTGCTTGTCGCCAACAGCGAACGTAACAACCGGAAGAGCATCAGCAGTGGTGTTGCTAGGGAAGGTCCAACCTTGCTGTTGTTGATCGTATGTGGCGCCTTGAATAGCATCGTAGATAGCTTGGCAGACATCGTCAGACACTAACGCAAGGGTGGTTCCAGTATCAGCAATGGCGGTATTTCCTGACTGTTTGACACTCTTGCCGTTCACGGTGGCAGACTCAGAGTTGAACATCCAGAATCCTTGCGAGCTGTCAACTGGGGTATAGGCGATCTGCTGACCAGAAGCCTTGACAGTAGCTTCGTCAATGTAACCGAAGGTGTAGAAGCTTTCTCCCTTGTCGGGTTCGTTGGCGTCACGCCAGCTACCAAGCTTAGCAGTGAATAGCTCTGCAGTCTTCGGAATATCCTGCTCGGTGATCATGTTCTCAACAGGTGTAGCAACAGGCTTCGGCGTGACCGTATTGATTGATCCAAATGCGAGACCGAGAAGTCCATCACCAGCGCCCTGGACAAATTGAGCTGACATTTGTTTCGCAAGCTCGACAGCCTGGTTCTTGATGGTGAGCCCACCAATAGTGACATTGTCTGTGCCAACATCACCAGAGGCGGAGGAGCTATCACCGTAAGAGATCTTCCATGTCGAGCCCTTTACAGCCTTGTATGTAGATGACTTCTTGGGGTTGTAGATGGTGTGCCCAGCGCCTTGTGATTGAATTGAGGACGAGAGTTCGGTGGACCAAACCTATACATTCGGTTAGAGTTTATACCTGCGAGAACTGATTGAGCTCTACTTACCCAGAGATCGGCTGATCCAGTATCGAAATCTAGGTTGAGCGTCTGACCAGGAGTACCGATCGTTACAGGGCAGAGATACATAGAGTCGTTCTGTTGGTCCTCTGCGCCTACTTCTCCAGGCTCGGCGGTAGCAGCATCTGAAGTGCCAGTGCCATGGTCGGGCTTCTTCTTTGCAAGGACTCGGTGGGTGGTAGCCTTGCCGCCAATCTTGTGAAAGGTGCCATGGTGACCAGTTTGCGAGACCTTTTGCATTTGGAAGTATGGGCCAGGCTTGGTGGGCTCGAAGCCCCATTTGTTCATGAGATAGACATATGACTTCAAGCCAGATTTCTGGTATTTCTTGTTGGGGATGAGCTTGACTTTCTGCAATCCTTGAAGGGTCGCCATGTTTCGTGGTAGGTACTTGTGTTGATGTGTTGATAAGTGTTGTAGAAGAAGTAAATATACTTGCGTAGGTTGTGAATTTATGAGAGTGGCAGGAGGTGAATGTAGGAAGAGACTGGTAGAAACAAAGCAGCTGACGATGAGACGGGACGCCTACCTATATACTTACTGCCTGCAGTAGTTGTAGGAAGTTGCAACCCGCTGCTGTCTGGTGAGAGCAGGCAGGAGGGGCAGAGAGATCAGGCTTCGCGGCTGCGAAACCAGGTTGTTCCTAGGTTATTTGGTACACTGGCGTTTCGAGCGGCGTCATCGCGCCTTCCGAAGCTAGCTGAAGCTTGTTGATGCTTGGACTGGGGGTTCATTCAGTGTGGGTACTTACATCTGGGACGAATCGAGCCCGCTGCCGCCCGTGGATATGGGGCCGGATCAGTAGGCTCTCCACCTGAGTTGGAAGTGTTTGGGGCGACGGGCCAGTTCTTGTACGCCGATTCGGTGACCTTGGCATAACACACTGTACCTGGTGGCTATGTTGCTCATGCTTTCAAGTACCATGTTTCACTGTGCCAAGGTCACTCGAATAACAGCGTGAAAGTTCAAAAAGCAAAAGGAGTGAGTGATGTAAGACAGGGGAAAACAAGGGGAGAGCTCTCGGCAAATTAATTGAGACGAGGGGTCACCAGCCCACGACCCCTGCCCTATCAGGCTGTGCTGCACGTTCCAAGTGACAGCAACTCAGAATAGTGTCTGATATGTTGCGCTGAGGGCTGCTCATAGCCCGTTCGTTATCAGGGCGCTGGCGTTGTCAAAGCTGGCGATCTTGCTTGCCATCTCATGCACTTAGTACGCGTCCCCTTAGTTTTTGACGTCATCTACCCCCCTTTCTCTATTGGCCTCAGTGGTGAACGTTTGCAGCTGTGGCTTTTGATACGCCCAATGCGGAATATCTGAACTGCCCTGCCTCACCATCTCACCGGAAGATGGATGGAATTTGGACTGAGAATATTGGCAGGGCAGGTGGGAATGCAGAAAACAACGTATAGACGGACGCTCGAAGTGGACAGTATATCCTATCGAAGGATCAGAAACCAACAGTGGAACGAGTGATAAGGAGCTGGATCAATATTGATCAGGCCCAGGTGGGTTGCATTCACAATTCGAGCTGCCTATTGCGGACATTTCCACTGAAACAGCCCGCTGAAGATGTGGTAGGGGAGGAAGAGCGGGGCATTGGACCTGTCCAAAGAGCAGTGACATCTCAGTTGAGTCCGCCATCGATGCTGCGATCACTTCCCGAGCGGCAATGAAAACTTGCAAGTTACCTCGTCCGCAAATCCGGCCTATGCGCTGCACTGCTGATCTCGGCGCGAGATCAAGATTCGCAATATATTTCAGACTGGGGCCCTGGAAGCATTCTATTCTTGTTCCAAATGATGTCTTGCGGCGACTCGCTGCAGACCCCCACGATATGTTATGCATGCCAACCTCTCGTCTACGTGCCAATATTCCGAACACTTGTTACCGGCACATGGTAGGCATGCATGGCACCTTGGCGCATCGAACGTTGGTAAGTATAAATGAGGTTCTGTATTGTGCGATGATGAAGAACGGATGACAGCGTGAAACGTGTCACCACAACAGCAACAGCTTGAAAGTGACATCGATAAGCAGCAAAAAACTTCGCAGAGCGTAAACAGCAGTGAAAATAAAATTAGAGGAATGAAAATGAATGGCATATTCCGGGTGAAAAGCTTTTGTGGCAACCTGCGCAATCACTTAGAAAGCACTTTGTGATAGTGGCTGGGATAACGACCTGTTGTAAATTTGTGTGGTCATCAATGTATCTGGAAGAAAGATAGGTCAGCTCGAATGTCTCTAGAAAATGTTTGGTAGCGAGGGATTACGAACTTTGTGGCTTCAAACTGTGGCTTCAGTCTGACAGAACCATGTCTCAAGTGCAACGATCAGCCCTATGATATGTAGAGTATCGGAGATAGCTTCAAGTTAAAGTTTTTGTGCCCAGTTAGGTCTGTCCAGCGTTGCAAAAGCTTCTTTCTCATAGTATGGGGAGACGTTACAAAATTTCATGTACAAGGTTACACCAGCCCCTGAAAAGTGGCATGGCATACCACAATACCGCCAAGGTAGAAGAAAAAAGCTTGACCATCGTCTTGAATCACTTGACTAGGTTATTTCTAATAGTTTCACCATGCCATCACATATAAAACCCTCGTTCTAAGTTTTGGATATCAGCAAATATCTCAATTAGCTAGTCGCTGGGTATCGCTATTCTACTCGTCATATCTAGGCGCAATCAAGAAGTGCCAGCCTTAGCGGCAGCCTTCTTCTCCTCTATCGCTTTTTGTTTCGCTAACTTCTTCAACTGATTTTTCGTCATTCCTCCTTCTGCAACTTCCCCCTCTCCCTTTGATTCCCCACCCTCCTTGGCAACTGCGATCGGATTTGGGTTCCCTCTGAATTGCAGCTTCTTGAGCGCAAAGAAATCCGCTACCAGCTCATCCGTAACAGCTGCGCGTCTCTCTTGGAAGCCTTTAACATACGTCTGCAATTCAGCAATACACTTGGCTTTCAACTCTCCAGTCAACATTTTGCCGGATGTGTATGCAACCCGTATCCTCTCCAGCTCCTCGTCATCCTCCAGAAAGAATGTCAAGTATTGAAACGAAACATCCTTCTCAGCGTCACCTCCCATCTCCCTCTGCTCTGCCTCCGTCACTTGTCCACCCGAGAACGCGTATTTGTTGATCTTGTTCTTGATCTTATTCGGTTCGTCGTACATGAAAATAGCAGAAGAATCGACTGAAGCGCTCATCTTGGAGCCAGGCCCTTGGAGAGCATCGAGGAAGCGTGCGTGAATGAGAGCAGGCTTTGCGAAGTGCAGACGAGCTGCTACGTCGCGGGTCAAGCGGAAGTAGGGATCTTGATCAATGGCACAGGGTATCATGGCAGGTATAGCATTCGTCTTCGATTCGTCATCGCCGAAGATGTGAGGGAACGAGGACGCAAAGGAAGTTGCGCCTTGGACAGCTCCAAAGTGAAATTTACCAATGCAGGAACTGGCCAAATTAGTAGCTTTCGAGGCAGAAGAGAATGGGTTCCGTACCTATCATCGAAGCCGAAAACAGATCTCGCAACATTCAGCGTAATGTGCTTAGACATTCGAGTCACGTTCCGGTAAAATGCACCGCCCATAAAATCGTAGTCGCTGAAGATGAAAGTCTTCTTGGGATCGAACCCGACGGCAATGATATCCTTCGCATTGGCAGTTGTGTAGCTCTTTACCTCCTCAATTGTCCGCTTCTCGGAGAAAATGTACTTCTCGTCGTCCGTAAGCATGATGATCAATGGCACATCGAATACATCCTGCAACCATCTGTGAGTCATCAGCATATGGTCATAACAAATTGGCACAGAATCCAAGGCACATTATGCCTATGAACTCTAGAAGGATGAATTTTACTTACTTGGTGAACTCGAAAGGAACGGTATGACCAATGTGCATACTGTCACTGCTCGGTCCCCTCCCTGTGTACAAGAAGAACGGTTCCCCTCTCTCATGGCGGTCCAGAATGTAATTCAAGTCTCGATGACTGAAAACAATTCCTCTCCGCATGAACCGATGAGGCCGATGCCCAGTCACTTTTTCGAATCTCGCCAGATCTTCCTCCAGAATCTTTTTGGTCCCGAACTCGTCAATCAGAGTCAAGTAGTTAATTGCTTTGGCGACTCCATCTGCCCCAATTTCTCCCTTGACGTTCCATGGGTCAACACTTTGCTTAGTGTTTGCCATTGTTGGCGCATCTGCTACCAAGGCGGCAGTAGCCGTGGGTTCTGGGTCGGGTTGTGCCATTGTTGGGGATACTGGGTCTCTTGGAGGGGTTCGGTGTTCTTTTGGATGTGGGATGGATTTCTGCCCGGATTCGAAAGACAAATCTGCCAGCGGTGAGTCAACGCCCACGTGATAGACTTTCCTGCGGCCTTGACTGACGAAAGACTCTTTGATAGAGTGTGGGATGAGAGAGGAACGTTCAAATAATTCACAGATTCTAAACCTCCGTTAAAACGGAAAGAACAAATATATCGCGTGCAACAAAGCAAAAGGTGAATTACCCCGGATTTCGTCCCAATAGGGTTAGCAAGTGACGGGCTTGGCTGATTAGACGAACAAACCCTCTTTGATTTGCCTTTTCCTCACGCATCATCTCTCCACCCCCTACTCGAACTTCCCCTCCTCGCTCCTCCTCGCACAAGCTACTCCTCCCGAGTACCCAACATATACAAATGCATCTACCACATCCATAATGGTCAAATTCTACGAGTCCTCCTATTCCTACGACTACTCTTTCCCCGCCGTGACCCTCGCATACTTCCTGCGCTACCCGAACCCTTACAGCACACACGTGCTCTCCACCGATGTGATCTCGCGCACCATCGACGACGCGGGTCGTCTACAAACCACTCGAATCCATAGGAAGTCGTCGAAGCTACCATCTGCGGTGCTGAAACTTTTGCCGCAGAGCGTGTTGGGCAGTGTCAGTGGCGGGAAATCCGAGAGCTTTATTTTGGAGACCAGCACGATAGATGTGAAAGAAGGATGGATGAGGACGGAGAGCAAGAACTTGGATTGGACGGGTATATTGAGTGTGGTGGAGAAGCAGGAGTATAAGAGGTTGATCCCCGTCGATGAAGGCGATGATTTTAAGGTTGGGGCTGGCACGACAGATGTGGTGACCACGGTCATGTTCCGGAGTCGGTTGGGTGATAGGTTGAGAGCACGAGCCACAAGGAAGGGAGAAGCTGCGGCTGTCGAGAGAGAAGAGGAGCCAAAGAAGGGTTTCTTGGCCAATTGGAGCAAGACCGGGATTCAGCGGAGTATTGAGGCGATTGCGAGCCGAAAGACAGAAAGTCAACTGGGAAAGAGTAAGGAGGGCATGATGGTCGTGCTGGAAAGAATGCGGAGAGGTGGATTGGTTGGAGTGCTGGAGGGGATGCGGAAAGACCAGAAGTTGGTTTATGCCCAGTCCCGTTCATGAGGGAACGACACGATACACGAAATCTCCGACTGCGGTTCGAATAATCTCATCGAACGATGATGGTATCAACGTCAGATTTACTCGGAAATAAATGAGCACAATATGGATTGGAATCCTGGACGCTCTCTAGGCGCAAGGCCTTTTTGTACAACCGCACAAAACAATTTTGGGAGCGAGGAGTTAGGGTTTAGCATTCAGGAGTTTGTTCGATAGCCTCTCCTATACAAATTGTACATTATTGATCAGATCATACCGCACCAAATTCTTGCCATTGATAGGCCTGTTACGAACCATACTCTTGGTAAATGGCTTTGAAGGGTTCACTGGGACACTAATTTGGTAGGAAAGGGAAGACGAAGTGCAGAAGTGGAGACTGTTCTTATGTTTCATTCTCTTACCACTAAAAGTCTACCTTCAATGCAAATTGTTTCAGAATTCAAGTCAGATTTTCAAGATAGCTTGACTTTTCCCGGAAGAAATCCCCTCACGCCGTTGCTAATCCAGCACTCCTCCCCATCCACAAGAGAGTCGACCTTTACAACGCCCTCAACGCAGAAACTGTTTGAAAATTTAGCTGAGAGTCTTTAAGTCGAGGAACGTTCACGTACCCTTTCTCAAGCGCCCATCGTCTGGTAGTCCCAATCTGCCCACCACTCTCCACGCTCGGCGTCGTCCACTTCCCCTCTCGCCAAAAATAGGGGCTCGTCAGACTACCCTCCATAATCTCTCCACTGTCGCTCACAAGCAATACCTCCTGCCTCGCGGCCGGATCCTTTATGCCCACCCGTTGCCGAGCATCATCGTACATATCTCGGCTCGTAGTCTTGTACGAAGTGTAAAGCGAAGGGGCTGTTTTTGACGTGTTGGGAATCACCTCGTAAGGATTTCCTTTTGGAGGGTCGCCGTGCACAGTATCGTTATTGCCAAGTTCCAATGCTCCACCGGTGAGAGGACTGACCTCAATCTGCTTTGCGGCGGATTTTGGCGGCGGTATACGAGCTGGATACAAGGCCTCTTTACTGGATTCTGGGGTTGGATTGCTTTCAACGTTGACTGTGCCGTCTTTGCTGAGAAGTACTCGCACCCTGAGAGGCTTAGAAGATTGGGTGTCGATGGTTTCTGTAAGCTTATTGAGGAGGCGAGTGAAACCATCAGGTCCTCGGATTGCATCTGCAGCTGCTGTCCATTTGAAGTGTTCAGCGGCTTGGAGTATGCGGTCCCTGTGATAGGGAAGCATGTAGAAAGGACTGGACTTCACGTCGCCGTCCCATGCTTCCGTGTTGACCGGGAGGGAGTTAAGGATTGGGTCGTAACGGAGGGAAGAGAAGAGTTGGAAGTCCGGCTCGGTCATATTGTGAGTGTTTGAGGTGTTTGATCTAAAGAAATGTCAGAATACATCTTTCTTCTGAGTTGGCTATATGAGGAAAAAATCTCGATCAAAATAAATTTTTGCAAATCTCGGTGCTCGTGACTCATGCGATTGATCTACTGGGTGAAGATACTTTTGCCGTAAGATTTGGGGAAGAACTGTTCGATAGATGAATTTCTTATTCGCCTCATAATAACAATAATTTCAACAACTTCCCCCAGTTCTGATATGTCACCTCACTTAACAGATGTGCAAATCAAAGAGAGCCAAGGGGGAATGCTAGAGATTTCAGACGACCGTCAAACTGGAAGGATGCTCAACAACAAGGTTACATAATCTTCTTCACTTACGCAAAGCAGGACCACAGTATACCAGCAATCGAAATTATAACAGAAACCCTCTCATTCGACTCGGATCCTTATCTCAAGACAGTCATCAAAACGTGACCCGTGTGTTGCTTGGAACTTAGATTGAGAGCGATATCTAGTGCTCTACACAGGTAACAGTACACAAGATATAATATAGAAACATGAGAATTCGGACCCAGTAACAAGAATATCACTTTAATGAGGAAGGAAGCATTACGCTCAAATATGATGTGTTCACATGACTAGGCTAACCTCCTTGGGAATCCAATCCCAGCATCCTACGTCGAGCTTCCTCCACAACTTTTTCACAACAGAATAAAATCTTCAAAATAAAACTCGTCTCTTGATTTTAATGAGTGGAATCATACCTCCCTCAAAGACAAGTTATTTTCTTTTGCCCAAATTCCTGGCAAGTGTCAGCACGCCACCATCGGCAGTGCAAAGTCAAGTGGCTGGGAGCTGGAAAATGATGGCTTTCGAGCGCAAATCAAGCAGTAGCAAATTTCACACCGTTTCCCTGCACTCGTATTCACAAGTAAAATAATCGCCAAGTATGCAGGCGCCGAGGAGCATCCCCTTGAGGCCTTCTGATAAGGCGAGTCACGGCAATTCGAGGCTGTAGGGCTGCGCCAGCTGCCTCATGGCGTTCTCATTGACAGTCATCAAAGATGAGGTCGTACACCAGGCATCTTTCCTCTCCGTTTCAGCCTTGTGCACCTTTTTCTTGGTTGTGTTCCTTCACCCTTTGGAATCATTGCTAGAAGAATTCTACGGAGTACGACGATGCCACCATGTCGCGCGGAATTTATGAACCAGTGCCACTTACAGTACGGAACGATGAAGAGATCATTACAGCCCCACAAGAAAGCAGTGAAATTGCAGGAAGCTTCAATATGACCGCGTTGCCATCTCCAAGATCGAGAGCATCTACAACATCCTCCGCGGGAGGAGCTACACCTACCAAACCTCGACGGAGCTCTCCTTTAACACGTACTATCTCGACAGGCACAGACGAGCGAATTGGGTTCTTCACAGATGGTATGCGCACTCCGTTCGGAATGGTACGATTACTTGGACTGACATTTGACGCAGACCCAAGACAAGAAAGACGCGATCCCAGTGTGGAAAGATCGTCGACTGGCGCTATACTTGACGTTCCTCCTCCAAGAAACCCGAGTCGCAATCGAAGGTTGATACATAATTTCAATTCAGAGAGGCAGTTCTGGAGACTTTTTGGCTGGGGCTTTATCCGCTTCCTTGGGACCTTTATAATCGTTGTTGTATTCGTCACCACTATCTGGCTGTTTTCTAAGAAACAGGTAATGAGTTCGAAGTGGAAGAAATGGTTTAATGCTATTTCCACAGGCCTTTCAATTGCGTTAGGGATTAGCCTCGCTCATAGCTTTAAATGCATGGCTGTTGACCTGCGATGGTGGATATTGAGTAGAAGAACTAGGAGCTTATCTGAGGTAAGAAGTTGCCCGATTGGCGTCTTGACTGAGCACAAAATGTCTAATGTCTGGGCTCGATATATAGGTAGATAAGATACTCCATTTCGATAGTCTTACGGTCCTACTTGAACTACTTGGGTCTTCGTTTAAAAGGCCATTTGTTCAGAAATCCTCCCAATGGGATTTGGGACTAATTGGGGCGTGTGTCCTATTTCTACTCGTGAATATTGTGAGTCTGATATTCAAGAGATATTAAAATGAAACTTATCGAGTATTTAGGGGGTTCAGATTGCTGTCGCTATGGTGGGATTGAATTATAATATCGACGTGAATGACAAGTTCGCTCGTACAAGACCTGGGTTGGTCTTGCTCCCAGATATGAATCAAATACACCCTGTTGGCTTGGGAGTAGCCTCGCAGGACCAGGACTCAATTGGTGCAAGGCAGTATTCCGCGAATAGGTAGGCATCCGCAGTCGTATTGTCATTTGAAATCCTCCCAAGCTAACTGTGCAACCTAGCTTTGGGAACGAAGCACTCGGCCTCACATACGATTGGAGTAGCAATATCCCCAAACCTGGCAGCTTTTGGAGTACCGGCGCAGATTTCTTCCGAGCAGATGATCAAGAAAGCTGGCTATTCATATTTCCCGAATCTCCACGGACAGGAATTTTAGTCTCTGCGTCAATCTATACCAATCGCAGCATTGATTCTACGTGGTCCTGTGGGAGCTGGCCAGTTGTGGCGGGAGGAAATGGAACAGTGGCCAATTTGACGGTACAAAAGAACTCCAACGGTGATACGTTCAACACATCTATACCCGTTATCGGAGGTCCAAATCAAACAACGTACTTGACTGCTCCGGATATCACTTGCGGGCCAGGTTGCAGTATCATCGAAGCCTTTGAAGCATCATTTACGAATCCATGGTACTACAGCTGCAATATTACAGTTGGCAGCGTTCAGAATGCCTTTCTTCCTGAACATGAGGTTGGGTTAAGTCTGCGGCAAATGGCTTCAGAAGGCATCGCTCTCCAGGGCTACGGCTTGACATCATTCACTCCAGGGGTGAAGCAATCTCAAGTATACCCCTCACAGTCACCATATGGAGCACCAATGGAAGGAGATCCTGATGGAATGGGTTCACTGATTGCTGCCTTCGCTATTGGAGTCGTATCGGTGGCGGCTTTACGACCCTCCAATCACACCTTTCTAGTTCCAGGGCAGGAGCCAAAGCTCGGCAACCAACTCATCGTCCCAGAGTGGCGGTTTATCTGGTTGATTATGGGACTGATTCTGGGGGCCCAAGGAGTTGGATTTGTATTGACTGCATTCTGGGCAAACAGAGTGCTGGTCAAAGATGAGAGTCCTCTGGCAATAGCGAGGTTGCTGAGGCCGATCGTTGATGATTTGGGAGACCATGGAAGTGCGGCGAGTGGAAGTCACATATGCGAGGAAATTGGCGAAGAATTGAAGGTCAGATATACGGTTCATCAGAGGGAGCCGAAAGGACCTTTTCAGTTGGAACTCAACTCACATGGAAGGATAAGAGCCTTTCCTGAGGGAGAATACGATTAGGTAGCTAGGATAGATGAAGGAATTTCCCCAGCAGTGAAATGGAAAAGCAGAAAAGAGATGTTCTGCTGTTTCTTGCTAGACGTAAATATGACGTATTTGATACATTAAGTTCTTCTGATGTCGACAAAATTGCTCAAAAGGGATGAAATATTGTTCGAATTTATTCAACTAACAATACCGGAATGTTGTAGAGGGTATTTAATGAGTAATTATAAGTGTAGGCAACTCGAATTCGAGGATGATGGTTTCGGGGTGTATCTCGATAAATATGCCTGTGCTACTCTAGCCAATAACGGCTGACATCCGAGCTATGGCTCTATCGCGAATCTTTTTCTGGGCAGCGTAGCTCGCTCAATCTCCATCATCACCGAGTCACCAGCGTCGTCCATCGAGCAGCGCATTGTTTTCTTTATTATTGTTGCTCTTTATCTTCTCTTAATACCACATTCTCTTCCACATGTCTACTCCCAGCCCAATCCCCGTCCCGGTAGGGAGGGCGCCCCCGAATTTCGCGTCGTCAACACCTTCATCAGTTTGGGACCGGATATCGACCTGGGCGTCGGAGAATAAGGCTGTTGTATACACAATCGCAGGTGTAGCAGTTGTTGTCACAGGAGCTGGTGTTGCATACTACTTGACTGATTCGGTATGTTGATCAAGTCCATCTCTTCGGAAATGAGACGATTCATTGGCTTACAAACTTGTAGAGCCCTAGCACGCCCAGCACACCAAAAAAATCCAAGAAAGAGAAGCGAAGGAAAAAGGAGGAAGAGAAGAAGGCCGATGTAGAGAAGGGCACGGCGGATACCAAGTCAAAAGCCCCAACCATCGAGACCGCAGACGAGCTTCCCGAGGTCGATGAGACAACAGTTGAAAGCCTTTCCAGAGAAACACGTAACGACTATGCTGGGAAGCTGAAGGCTGCGGGGAACACTGCTTATTCGTCCAAGGACTACAACAAGGCTATTGATCTCTATGGAAAGGCCATCCTTTGCAAATCCGATCCAATCTACTACTCGAACCGCGCCGCATGCTATAATGCTCTTGGTCAATGGGAGAAGGTCATTGAGGATACAACTGCTGCTATTAACCTCGATAATGAATACGTTAAGGCCCTGAACCGAAGAGCGAACGCGTACGAGCATCTCGAGAAATACAGCGAGGCTCTCCTTGACTTTACGGCCAGCTGCATTATCGACGGATTCCGCAATGAGGCCAGCGCACAGGCCGTAGAGCGATTGCTCAAGAAGGTGGCCGAGGCCAAGGGAAGGGCCATTCTTAGTTCCAAGGCCAAACGACTGCCCAGCTCCTCATTTGTCACCAACTATCTGCAAAGTTTCCGCGCTCGCCCTCCACCTGCTGGATTGGAGGAGAGCGAAGAATTGCCAGAGAATACTGGAAAGGGACAATTGCAACTGGGCCTGCGCTCAATGGCTATAAAGACTAGCGATGGTTATGAGGCTGCTGCGGCTGCATTCGACAAAGCCTTGGAAATGAACGAGCTTGGAGACCTCGAAGCCTTTGGGTATAATATGCGCGGAACTTTCAAATATCTTCGCGGTGAGAACGTCGAGGCACTGAGCGATTTGACCAAGAGTATTGATCTTCAGCCTTCTTTGACCCAAAGTTATATCAAACGCGCCAGCATGCACTTGGAACTAGGTTAGTAGCGAAATGATCTTACTTGGGCTCTGCTAATTTTCAAAAAGGCAACAAGGACAACGCTGCAGATGATTTCGAGAAGGCCATGATCCAGAACAATGATGACCCTGATATTTACTACCACCGTGCCCAGCTGCACTTCATTCTCGGCGAGTTCGCAGATGCTGCGAAAGACTACCAGAAGTCCATCGATCTTGACCGGGACTTCATCTTCTCTCATATCCAGCTTGGTGTTACACAGTATAAGATGGGGTCGATTGCTTCCTCGATGGCTACATTCAGGCGATGTATTAAGAATTTCGATAAGGTGCCGGATGTGTACAACTACTATGGAGAGCTCTTGTTAGATCAGCAAAAGTACCAAGAAGCAATTGAGAAGTTCGACACGGCGGTGGAAATGGAGAACCAGACCAAGCCTCTGGGAATGAATGTTCTTCCTCTCATCAACAAAGCTCTCGCACTATTCCAATGGAAGCAAGACTTCGCCGAGGCCGAGAAGCTCTGCCAGAAAGCGCTTATTAGTACGTTCATCCCCTGCTCAATATTTGGATAAATTGCTAACGCCAAGCAGTCGATCCCGAGTGCGACATTGCAGTCGCAACGATGGCTCAACTATTGCTCCAGCAAGGCAAGGTTACAGAGGCTTTGACATATTTCGAGCGTGCCGCCGAACTGTCTCGAACCGAGGGGGAGATTGTCAACGCCCTCTCGTACGCTGAAGCCACACGAACACAACTAGAAGTCCAGGAAAAGTATCCCCAGCTCGCAAACAGACTACAGGGTATGAGCGGTGGGTTCGCTGGTGCGGGTATGCGCTAAAGCAAAATGCTGTTGGAGAGTGGTGACGTTTTTGGGGAGGGGTTTTGATTTGAGCCACAAAGCTTCTTGAGATATACTATACGAGGAGCACGATGCTATGAACAGGCAGTTGGGTTGAGGACTGCACTGCAACAGACCGTTTACCTATATGTAACTAATACTCCATCCACTTCACTCATAGAAGAGTGTGTACAGTAAGATGAACGACGCACTTTTCCCTTACTTCTCTTGAATTAGTCTTCAAGATCCAAAAATGGAGAACATCTTCCGCAAATGTCAGTACCAGATCTGCCTTCTATGACCCTAGGACTGGAATCGTAGTCGGCCGCCAGTCACAAGAATCAGCTGTGCCTCCCAACTCTTCGGTGTTGGTTGCAAACAGATCTCGCCGCTGCATAATCTTGAAACCATCACATCTTCCAACAATTAGTTCAGCAATCATAGACTACCACGACTTGCGCTTATTCTATTGTGCCACGAGTCTGCATACACAAAGAGAGCCAATGTGAAAGCCCAAGCAGCGCCAACACTTGAACAACACCCGCCATGACCTCCAAGGCCGCAGATGGCAGACCTAGTTCCAACTTCCCCAATTAGTTCTTTTTTTCTTCTCCACAAACATAGACTGGGCGCTTGGGCGCTTCTTCGGGCTGCAGATATCAGACCATTCTGACTACAGAAGAAAGCTCGGCAATCGAAAATGGCACTGAGGTAAGTTCTAAGCCTCGATCAGGGCTGTATGTTGGAGACCTTTCTGGGACTAACTTCTTTTTGCTTTGCCGCTCGTCGCGGCAGCGCTTCTTCGGCCGTCGAGGTAGAGGTCGCATGTTTGAATAATGGATGATTGAGAAAGAGCTTCTATTCTGCTCGTGGCTTTACAGTACATTTGTATACGCACCCGCGCTTGAGCGATCAGTATCACCATCAGCACTCTGTCGTCTCGCGGCTCCGAGTCCATGGCAATCGCAAGATTCCAGGTTCTAGGACCAATTGCGCGGGATTGTGATATGTGATGAGAGTCGTGAACAGGAAAAGATTTTCACCAGACGCCCAGTCTGACATCCAAGGATGTGAGATCAGACGCGGCGCGGATCTCGACTTCCCTTTCCTCAAGTGATTCCACAGAAAGTTGTTTTCGGCAAGAGGTAAACTTGTCTGAGTGAGAATGAGGAAAAACAAGCGCGGTGGACTCGCAAACGCAGGGTTGGCTATATTGGGAACAATTAGTACGCATTTCCCCCTCACGGGATCTGCTCACTCCCGTCTAGTGTAGCAACACGTAAGGTGGCAAGTGCCCATAATTTGTCCGAAAATAGATTAAGAATACCCGAAGATGGGGTGGTTGCATGCGCTTAAGCAGCCATAACATGGTAAATTTGCAATCTTTTAATCTATCACGGGCGTCTAGCACCCGAGGCAGAGGGGCACATGGCTAGCAGGGGAGCGCTCGAAGCGAAGAGGATGGGGGAGTCGTCTTCCGGTAGTACTGCATGGTAGTATCAGGGGGATGAATGGAGCTCTATCTACTCGGAACATTTCCGGTACTGAGATCGATATCTGCAGACAGGGCAACGGCGCAGATGCTTCTTTCTCGAAAAGAAAATGTTCCGGAGCCTCGTTGGACAGTGAACTTGAATGCGGAAGGAGAGCGAAGATAAAATAGATGAAAATATCGGGGTGAGGTATGAATGGCGCCTAGGCAATTTCACTACTGCTGTACCTCGCCGGGTACAAAGCCTGAAATTGGAAAAAGGTGGATATTACAAGTATACTTTCTCTAATGATGGCAAACGCTGACGACCCCAAACATTTGAATATTATCGATATTCTAATCGCTATCAGCCACCAATACACCCGTGTCCGTCCGGGCAGACACACCAAGCGAGTGGTCATGTCAGATAGGTCAGAGCAGACTTACGAAGTAGAACAAACGAGTACGAAGTTTCGTACAACACAGTGAAGCACAGACGATAGACTGTCAAAGCTGGGACGGTACGATAAGGATTCTGTGATGTTTTGGAAGGACCCGAGGAAGTGTTGTGCCGTTGTCAGAATTCAGAAACGAGTTCGAAACAATTGAGCCGTTTTTACCATGGAATTGGGATTTAACTTTGCGAGGGATAAACTATTTTCTCCTGAACTCACAGACCGAGAGGCACAGAAACCCCTCTTTAAGTGTATTTCCAAACATGTGTCTACGAAGCTTAAGCTTTTGACACGAGGGGAAATGAGACAGGATTGGGACATTTTTGAGGGGGAGTGCTCGTGCGGCTGACGGAAGCACAGATGATCGTCTGATGTTTGGCACATCAAACTCGCGAGTGTTTGAGCTGCGGTAGATCGAAACGAAACAAAGAAAACTGTTTAATGTTTATTGCGCGAGGGGAAGGATTCAAGAAACAAGAAACATGCATTTCTCCTGAGAGGATCGGATTGCAGGAAACATCTGAACATCACCAGCCTGGCAGGGCGAGCATGGCTTAAAATTCGCTGTTTTGGGCGGTCGGATTCGCTGTGGCTTCAGGGGCAAAGGTACGCGGGTGGTCCTTGCAAGGTACAGATAGATGTACGGGGAGAAATGCTTCTGCCAGGGTTCAGCATCCAGATTCCAGAGAGATCCACAATGCAAACGGCAATGTTGAATTCGACTCTTCAATTCTGAGAACATGGCTGGAAACAAAACCTTCGTCGAGACTTCAACGGCATTCCCCGGAGGAATGTCATGCCCACGCGGATATGTAATAATGCAACAACGGCCGCCGTGCATTCCAAATCGACTCTTACTCTACCGCTGATGCTACTCACGTTTTTATTGATGAATTGCCGCCGGCACGGCTATATTGAGCGGGGATGAGTAGTGAGTGCTGCGTTTAGAGCCCCCGCGGAGCAGAGAAGGCGCCACGATTGATTCCAGAAGGGTGTTTGTCAGGTCGAGCAGCAGGGTGGGATCTCTGGGATATGGCAACGAGGGCGAGGGCCTGTCGCTATTGCCTCGCTTGAGAGGGAGAGAGGGAGAGAGCGCAAAATATTCCGGGCCTCTCGCTGCTCTAGGAGACTGGGAGCGTTGCCGTCGGTTCTATGTTTGTATGCGGCGCGGGTGTTGTACTCATTCGAGATACTCATTTGAGACTTGAGAGAGGCGTGGTGGAGGGTGAGAATTGGGTGAGAGAGTGAGAACCACCACCTGGGCACGCTCTCTCATGCTCTCTCACCCTTGTTCACACCATCGGGAGGGCGCCCTCCTCGCACGTTAGCGCGGCCTTGGGCTAACCCGCAAACGTTGGAGCCGTGCCAGGGCCAGGTACAGCAGGGGACAGCAAGGGTGCAGCACCTCCTGCAGCTGCAAGTGTGCTGCAGGGAGCAATTTTAGCATCAATATCCAGTCCGTTTCCTGTACTGCACCGACCTTTTGTCCAGGGTCAGGTTGGGAAGGCTGGCTGTCAATAATCCTGGGCGAGTCGAGACTCGAGACTCTACATCTAAGTGGGATAGCAGACAAAGTATAAGATCAACCTGCCCGTCAGTGACGAAATGTCTCTTCATCCCATATTCACTCCCAACACCATCATCATACACGCCTTTCTTCCTGTTTCCCTCTTAATTCACTCTCATATTCGTCTACAGGAGCTTGTTCAACAGGTTGTTCATCTCCAAATTGAATCTTCATCTACTTCCGGCACCTATATCGGAGCAGAGCCGTCACATTAGTTCTTTTGGATCTATTATATATTTCAGCCTCCACGTCCTCGAGTCCTGTTCCACAAAACACAAACACAAACACAAACGAGCCCAAGCAAACGTGCAAATTAATCCTGTACCTACAACTCTTTCCACAAACACGCAAGATGCCTTCCATCTCTGCCATCCTCAAAAGCCTTGCGCTCGCAGCCCTCCTCAACTCGGCTTCAGCCTCCCCAATCGCAAACCCAGCAGTTGCTGCCGCCGATTGCAAGCCAGTTACCAAGCCGTCTGCCCCAGCTCCTGCCATTCCAGCCAGCGGTAGTACGTATCCTTTGGATCTCCAGTATCCTAGACAGAACTAACAAATTCGCAGACACTCCCGATCTGAACACTACTACCCTTGCCCTTCAATATGTTGCTATTGGCCGGTTTGTCACCCTCGATTTCTGGTTCTATAAAATCCCATACTGATTTGGCTGTAGTGGTACTCAAAACTATACTTGTGCTGGTGCAGGCGCGAACTCCACCCAAACCGGCGCAATCGCAACACTCTTCGATGCTACCACTCTAGCCTACGCCAACATCGGAATGGTCCATGCTATTCCACCCATGGCAGTCAACATCAACCTCCCCGCCGACCCCAGCAAGTTCATGACAGCAGCCGGTGCTCTCAGTATCTTGGGAAACCACTTCTTCGACGCCAAGGGAACCCCAACCTTCAACTTGAGCGCTGCCAACAAGATCCTCTATGCCGGCAAGGTTGGCGATGTCAAGGCTCCAGCCAACGCAAGCAAGGGACCCGCCGGTACCGGAGCTGTTGACTGGCTTCAATTGACTGCGAAGCCTGCCCCGTACGTCAGTTCCGGTGTCAGCATGGTCTACCGTGTTGTCACAGCTGGTGGTGTTGCTCCCGCATGCACAAAAGCTGAGACACTCACTGTACAATACGCTGCTGAGTACTGGTTCTACTTGTGAAGGACTTGTGAGGAATTAGGACGAAAACAAAACTTTGCGCACGATACCAAAAGAAGACACCAAAAGTCGACTATTGAGGAGAGACGTAGAGCGATGGGACGGAACACTTCTGCGGAAGATGAACGAGACATGCATATGAGACGTGGAGAGACGGAAAAGAGCACTTGCCAAAGCGTCATTCGCTTTACTATTACTTTTAGATCTGTACATACTCCTCTTCACTGAGCTCAGCAAAGCAAATACAAGGCATCACTGCCATAATACTTCACTTCATTTCATTCCCTATTTTGTCGTATGAATTTCTCAGCCTCTCACTGCACCATCACGAACTCCTCCCTGTCTGCAACTCACTTCGTCAGAAGCATTCTTGAAATCAAAAATTCACTCTGCAAAGCTTATGGACACCTCTCTCACGTCACGAGCTGCGAAATTCGGTCTCTTCCAACCCAATTCACCAAAGCAAAGACGTGTAGACAAACAACTCACCGAACATTCCCCCCAACATCATCATCCCCCCCTCTCTCCGCCCTAGCAATCTCCTCCTTATCCTCCGGTCCCCCAACCCCCTCAAAATCCCTAGCCTTAGTCGGCTGTCCGTCCTTGCCAATACCACCTCCTTCCTCAACTGGAATTCTGTGTGCGTGCACCTAAATTAGCAACTCTGCTTGCTTACTCTGAAAATGAGAATGGAGGGGGTGATGTGAGATTGTGGATTCGTGGCAAAAGCGTAACATTGAAAAACTATGATTTATGTGGGGAGGGGAGGCAAGTTCTATATATGGATATGGAGACCTTCGGTATTTGCATGCGGGAATAATATGTCATGTATGTCGTGCATGACAGATGATGGGCTTGTGACCGGTCATGTATGTATTGACGATCAATCAATATGCAGAAGGGCCAAATGGAAGGCAAGTATAAGAGGAAAGGAAAGGCAGAGCGTACTCGCGATTATCGCCTGCGCCGGAAGCAGCAGAGCCGTAGGTTACGGATGCGCCTGGGAAGCGGTTCTCGACGGATTGATCGACGCCTGATTCGTTTGCTGTGGTGGGTTAGTAAGTGGTTTGTGCTCTGAAGAGGATGTCGGCGGAGATTCGGGATGGTGTTGAGAGGCTATTCGAGAATAGAAAATGGGATGGGAGATAAGAGATGCTATTTGGGGATAGGAGTAATATGGAAAGATGTACCCGAGTCGCTGGTGCTTTGGCCTTGCTTTGCTGCGTTGGAGTTGAGTTCGCGCTCTGCTTGCTTGGCGGCTTGGAGGGGGTCGGAGGGTGTGCTGCAGTTTGACATTTTGAATGCTTTATTTGTAGATGTTTAGAAAATTATTGAGATTTAAAAATACCCGAGAAGATCTCAGACTACTCGTGTGATCCTTTGAAGTGCTTAAAGAGGTTTCGAGAAGCTTAGGAACAATAAAGGTTACATCACTCGGTGTTGATATCATAGCGGACACTAAACAAGCACCACCGTCGAACCGGATCACGCCGACACTTCGATCACTCGATCTTTTGCATAGATAGAAAATGTATTTTATTGGACATGAGATCGTTGAGAGATAAGCCGTCAAATCCATGTTCTCGCTGTCATACTTGCATCCTGATATCTCTGACAGTCTGCCGCTTCAAGGTCAAAACTTTACCAAATTCGTGATATGTTATGTATCCGAGCATTTTCAAATCGCAAATTTATCCATGCATAGCATCCAATCCTCCTTGTAAATCTTGCTCCAAGCCTGTGGCGCCCTGTCCATAGGTCTCTTGCGGTCTTGGATCTTCGGCGCGCCATGCTCCACTACCCTGAGGAATCGGCACAGCCGGTCCTTGGTTTGCACCTGCTTGGCCGGGCTGGATTCGGACGTGTTGTCGGAATCTTGATACCTCGTCCAAAATCATCTTTCGCATCTCACCCACGTCCTCCACGACTTCAAAGTCGAAGTTGAATGTGGTGGGGCACCCTGGCTCATCTGAGGCGTCATGCCCTGTAAAGAAAGTTGAGTTAGAATTGTTTCCTTAAAAAGACCTTGGAAAGGTATTTGACACATGATGCAAGGGAAACTTCCTTGGGAGCACCAAAGGTGCTCCGGACCTATATTTGGCCCCGAGAGAGAGGAAACCTGCACAATACTTACAGATGTGGAGATAAGGATGCTCCAATGCCTCCTCAACGGATATTCTAGATGATGGGTCGAACGCCAGCATGTGGTTCAAAAGGTCCAACGCATCTGGGTTGGCGTTGGGGAAAAGACTGGGGAATGGTCGCTTGGCCATGAACGGCAAGTTGCGGACGTATTCTTGGGCTCTTGGTGAGCCAATTCGTGACAGAGTCTCCTCGTTGGGTGTTCCAAGGATGTGAAGAATCTGGTTGAGCTGGTCGACATAATCTCTCCCCTTAAAAAATGGGCGACCACCGAGCAATTCAGCGAGAATGCATCCAACAGACCAAACATCGACTACATTTGTTAGTACAGGGCTTGAGAGTGATAGAAAAATGGGCTTGGGAACCCACTAGCTTTGGTGTAGCTTTGGAAGCTCAGCATGATCTCAGGAGCACGGTACCATCTCGTCGCGACGTATTCTGTCATGTATCCTGCATTCTCTTCCGGGTCAACCGAGAATCCTCTGGCCAATCCAAAATCACAAATCTTCAACTCGCAATCGGCGTTCACCAACAGGTTACCAGGCTTCAAATCACGGTGAAGAACATTGGCAGAATGGATGTATTTCAATCCACAGAGGATCTGGTAGATGAAACTTTGAAAATGCGCATCGGTGAGGGGTTGTCCGGATCGGATGATGGCCGCGAGATCGCATTCCATAAGTTCTATACCAAATCAGTCTTTAGCTTTAGACGTATATTTGAAGAATTCACCTTCGTAGAGATATGTCTCATTGAAATTATCGGGCCTTGGAATATCCATATCATAGAGGCAAGTAATCTGATCCTATCAGCACGACATTTACCTAGCGCAGGAGTATCACGTACGTTACGATGTCCTCTGAAATGCTGCAGTAGCTTTATCTCTCGTAGGGCACGCTTTGCCAAGATTTTCTTACTGAAGACATTGGTGACCTTCTTGATCGCAACTCCTTCTTGGGTCTGGGAATTCGTAGCCGCGCTGTGAAGGAAGGACGTAAGCAGATATCCAACCAACAAGGCAAAACAAGAGCGCATTTACCAGACAATTCCGTAAGCTCCTTGGCCGAGCTCCTTCGTCACAGTGTATCTCTCATCGACAATAAAGTCTTGGTTAAAAACCTTGAACACCTTTCTTCCGACAAGGTCTGCCATGGTGAATGTTGGTAGTGATCTCGGTGGTTCGAAACGAAGCAGGAATTATGCTCTGGTCTAGATAGCAAAGCAAATAAAATCCAAAATGATCCGCAACGGTGTTCCTGGCACAGATTGAGTCGCAGATTGTCGCAGATGGTACAGTATTTCGCGAAGTGAGGCACGGTTGGGCGATCGAGGGCGGGGAAGAAGCTGACGACGAAGGGAACAGAGGCAGCTGTCCTTTTATCTGAGCGAGCGTAATATGTGTCGTTTCGTTTCGTAGCCAAATAGGGCTGAAGAGCAAGAAGAATTTGTAGCTGGCCTCTTGGAATGGCCGCTGGTTCAGGAGGATGTAAGCCTTAATGTAAGTTCTCACTGAGCAGTATCAGCTCTTGATCGAGGGGAATGCCGCCCGTTGGTGGGGTCGAGCGTAGTAGGCGACTCCAATGGCGGGCCCTGGCTCGTCGCGCACAAGGCTGAGCAGTCAGCGCTTCCAACGTTAGAACTAGAGTGGACGTCGATAGTTCTTGTCACATATTAATTCATCTCGCAAGCCACAATAAGATTGTTTGATCTTCTCGGACCTGGTCAATGACAGCATCATTTGCAGTATACTTCTTTTTCAGAGCTTCGTGCCCGATTTTCCGTCCAAACTGATTGGCGAGCTTCGTCGAGGCGAAGTCGCCCCCAATTTGCGTTTCTATATCCGTCCCACGCGTCGGCGCGTAACGTCTGGGAATCGAGGCGCCAGCGTCTGAATGGTCCTCCGGGTGTATCGTCACTCACGGCTAGAAGATTTGGGCACTTGGGACATGGTTATGGGAATGTCCTTTATTGGTCAATCTCACGATGACATTTCTCGGGCTGAGAAGTCAGCAGCTAGGTACCCGATCCATCATATCAAAATCTTCTTGGTTCAAGTAAGATTCTCAATCGTTCCTAGACGGCATGATCATTCTCATTGGGTTCTACTAGCATTGTCTCTCTTCAAAATAATTCCTTCCCGCCGTTCCCGTTCCGAATGCCTTACACGCCGACAGAAATCTTTCAAATTTCCTTTAGTCTTCCACTTGCTCTGTCAATTTCTTTCAATTCTGTTTCCACCATACTCATCACCTCGATTCGCTTTGCAATGTCTTTTAAAGTCCGACACGTTGATGGATCTCGTTCTTGGGGTGAATTATTGTGGCCCTTGGAGCTCAGGACTTGAAAAATCTCCCTGGCAATCTTCCTGGTTGCGGGTAATGGAGGTTCCGGTTGCTCTCCAGCAAGCTTTGAAGTATTGACGGGAGGAATCTTTAATGTGTATTCAGCTTGAATGGGCTCAGGCGTCGAACCATATCTCCAGTCGTCCTCTTTCTTCCACTTCATCTGCAATTGCATTTCTTCCTCGTCAATCACCTCATATCCCATTTCATTCAGACCAGTGACTCTCAATATCTCCTCAGCCATACTTCTATCCTTGTCTCTGGCGGTTATCCATAGTTCCGAGCCCCATTCTTCTGCGAGCTCGTACCTTTGTTGCAAATACTCGGTCAACCAGTTCTTTGTTCCTGCCTCCGAGGCAAGTATTTCCGCTTGCGTGTCAATTGACACGACGTCTTTAGCTAGCTTCCAAATTATGTCTGACCATGTTTTTATTAGTAACTCGGCTATCAGTTTGTAGGAGGGTGGTGGCTGGCAGTGGAGACGGAGGATGCTTGTGAGGAGAATTACGTCCCGCTCCCAAAGGGTGCGATGGTGGATGTTGCGCTCGACCATAGCAAAATCTGGGTAGTGTATATTAATTTGTAACTATGAAGACGCATTGCGTGCCGATTTCCCAAGTACCTTAGGTTGTGGGGTGTGGTGAATCAGTGGCCGCGTGAATCACTCACCTGATCAAGAACACGGATTTCCCATTGCATCCACGAGCCTATGAGTCTCTTCTAGGCCCTATGGAAGTATTGACGTAAGATCTAGTTTTAATTGCTCAAAGGCATTGAAGAAATGTGCCTTTCTCCGACGGTATTGCGCGACGGCCTGGATTCTTAGGAAAAGCCTCACAAACCTGGAGCAAATAATCCCGCCGTTCATCATGGACGGCATGAGCCCGGAAATTTTGGTACTTTGAGCTTTCTGAAGCTATATATCTATATAATGTTGTCGCAAAATGCCAAAGTATAGAGGCTGAAGATCTCAACCTTCGCATATGCATTGTAGCTGCATCCTAGAGCTACTCGGAAATGAGTACTATGACATGCGGCTACAGTCTTACATACTACTTAAGTAGAGTGTTCACTTTCACAAAAATTTGAAACGTTTCTATGCGGTGCAAATTTATATATAAACGAGCGATATCTCAAAGCAATGGATAATTCGCCATTGCTGAAGAACGCTTGCCAGCCACTCCGTAATTTACCCCAGCCATCTTGGGTCACGCGCAGCTTGCCGCCAACCTTACGATATTCTGCCAGTCATTCTCAAAAGTCTTGTGCCAGGAAATTAGAATTTATCATGCGAATTAAAGCAGCACAGGAAGTTGCAGTTTCTTTTGTGAGTGAAGTACATAGTACGCTTAAGATAGTACGCTTAAGCTAATTTAGGGTCGGGAAATTCTCGGCCCACAGCAGGCGAGCTTTTTTAATACCTTCATATCTTGAAATAAGCCAAAACCCGTCACAAATCAGAAAAGATCAGTTGGCCTGCTGGCCCAATGGCAAGGCGCTTGACTACGAATCAAGAGATTGCAGGTTGTGAGTCGCCCAGCATTCCCATTACAAGCCGTAAACTTACTTCAGATAGCGATCCCTGCGTAGGTCATTAATAACCTTCTGATATATTTTTTAACTTTTTTTGGGCTATACTGCTCCCAGGCTGATTTTTTCTTTCTTTGTATGGAGTATCTTTGTCCGGGGGCTTGGAAGGTTCCTCCACCATGCTTTTTTTTTTTTCAAGCCGCTACGGGCTCGGGCACGAGCCGAGCGCGCACTTGCAGTTTAAAGGCTGTAGAGTTTTTGCGTTAAATTCGTCCATTTGGCTATTCAATGATTTTTTTCGCGAAA